>ENA-OQHL01000327-OQHL01000327.1-human-gut-metagenome-genome-assembly--contig:-NODE-327-length-36661-cov-7.532436_pt1 | contig 36661 bp, 39 predicted proteins | sample MGYA00242565_ERZ504723 | MGnify/ENA primary metagenome ERZ504723 (study PRJEB26092, sample SAMD00036211) | human gut metagenome | host: Homo sapiens | study: EMG produced TPA metagenomics assembly of... | reverse complement strand
GTCTTTGACGCTCAAACAATCGCCCGATCCAGCTGCGATTCTATCAAAACTCCTATGGAATTCGATCGTTGCTCACATGCTATCTTTCATTTTTTCTCTAAATACCTGAAGACTTTCAATCATAAAATTAAGAAAATTCAAGCTGATGGATATATGTTAAACATTATTGGTTTTCAATTTTTGTAGTGATAGACAGATGTTTATTATAAATGCTAATATAGTAAAACATTCACCCCCCACCAATAACTCAAGTTCATCAAACTACCCTACAAATCGGTACTGTAAAAGTTCTTTTACCTTCTGTTAACGAATACAAAAATTATTAACCAATACCGTTTAACATACACATTGTGTAGTGATTTGAATAGCGTTCCGTTGTATGAGTCAGAAAGAACATGAGAAGAAATATTTATAAGAATCAAGGGAGACAACATGAGCACTTTTTGAATGCGTTTTTTACAAATTCGCAGCGCCCTGTGGTCGATTGTTTGAACGTAGCTGCGGGCATTTTGGCTCGCAGCAAGTGAGTTATCGAAGGAACAGGCGCGGATCAGCGATTTGTAAAAAACGCTTTCAAAAATGCGGAGTGTCATCCTTTTTTCTTATAAATATTTCTTCTTATCTTCTTTCTGACTCATACATGCAACACTACCTACAAATCACAGTTTTCGATAACGATTCATCGCTGCCATAACTTCCTGTTTTCGAGGCATTGCCAGATTACTTTTCACATACCTGCTATCCAAGATCGCGGAAAGTCCTTTTGTTTCAATCATCCGCATCAATTCATCTGCAACTGCACAAAGATCTTTCTTCCCATCCATTAAATGAAGTTTCGCATACAACAAAGCATAACCAAGAGCTGTTGTCTGTTCAGTATCAGCAATCTGCTCCACATATCTTAGATCAACTGTATCTTTATTAATTGAAAAAGCATCTTTCCCAAGTGTTTTCATCTTGATCTTGCGTTCTTTCTTCAGATGATTTCCAGCTTTGAAACAACGGTCAAAACAAGGATCTGGATGTTTCTTCTCAGGCAGTGAAACCATAGGAAAATCTTTTGCTGCGTCTTTGGCGGCAGTTGTAATATCTTTTGGAACATACTGATCCATCTGAATGATATGATCTGCTGGATGGAAATAAGATCCGCAGCTTCCAGCAACAATGATCGAAGAAATACCATATCTTTCGTACAACTCACGAATCCGTTCGATAAAAGGAGTGATCGGTTCCTGATCACGAAGAACTACACGCTGCATCAGTTCATCACGGATCATAAAGTTGGTGGCACTCGTATCCTCGTCAATTAAGAATAAAGAAGAACCTGTTTCCATGGCTTCAACTACATTTGCAGCTTGTGAGGTGCTTCCACTGGCATCTTCTGTGTCAAAAGAAACCGTATCTTTTCTGTTTGGCAGGTTATTAATGAACATAGAGATGTCGGTATTTGTAATGCTTCGCCCATCCTCTGCACGAATCTTCATAGCAGTTGGATCAGTGATGACGAATTCCCGTCCGTCGCCTTTGATATGGTCATAAACACCAAGTTCCAATGCCTTTAATAATGTAGATTTTCCATGATATCCACCACCGACGATCAATGTGATACCTTTTGGAATTCCCATACCTGTGATCGTTCCATGATGTGGAAGTTCAAAAGATATACGGTAAGTATCTGGTGATTGGAATTTTACGCAGTTTCTTAAAGGTTTTTGTGAGATACCACTTTCTCTAGGCAAAACAGAGCCATCTGCAATAAATGCGACAAGTCCCATAGAAGATAATTCTGTTCGGATCGTATGTTGATCTTCTGACAAATGAATGACCTCTTCCAACATTTTTTGATCAATATTTTTGTAAAATAAAGAAGATGAAATACAATCTGGGAGTAATCCAAATAACATTTTATCCAATTCTCTCGCATTTACAGTTCGTCCATTTGCAGGGAAACCAGCTTCAAAATGAACAGAGATGTCACCGTTGGAAGGATTGATCGTACATGCAGTTCGTTCTAGTACCTGTTGTCCACATTTACTGACAGAAAATAAACCGCTTTTTCCAGAACCTTTGGCACGAAAAGAGATCTTAGATAAAGTTTGATAAAATAATCGTGTCAAATGATCACAGAGTGCAACCTGTTTATATTTTGTATCATAAAAAGAAGCAGGAAATCCAGCCGATCTTCCTTTCACATGGATACTTAATTTTGATGGAGATGCAAAAGGATCGCCTTGTACATGATCAATGGAAAGAAAATAAGTTCCAAAATCATAAGTACCTTGCGTATTTTTATATGCAGGATATCCTTTACGGTCAATATTTTTTAATAGTGATTTTAAATTCGATGACGATTTCATAAATAGTTCCTCCTAATCCTAAAATCCATGATAACAGTCAGTGCGATTTTTGTAAACCAGATGAAATCAAAGGAAATCCGTGGTATCATAGAAAGATGATCAACAAGGAAGGCGGAATAGAGACGATGGATCTTAATAAATTAAAAGAGATACAGGCCGTTGTTTTTGATATGGACGGACTGATGTTTGACAGTGAACGTTATGTACAGAAATCATGGGATATTGCAGGAGAACGTCTGGGATATGGACCGCTGGGGCATAATATTGTCAATACATTGGGAACAAACCTTACAAATCGTAAGAAATATTTCTTGGAACATTACGGAAATGATTTTCCATTTGATAAATTTTTGGATGGATACAGAGATGCATATTATGAATTAGTTGAAGACGGTGTGCCAGCTAAGAAAGGTCTTCATGAGATTTTGAAAGTCCTCAGAGAAAAAGGACTAAAGATTGGAGTTGCAACATCTTCCAGTGAAGAACACGCAGTAAGTAATCTGAAACGAGAAGGGATTTTTGACTACTTTGACTCCGTGATCACAGGAAATATGATCGAACATGGAAAGCCAGAGCCAGATATTTATATCGAAGCATGCAGACGATTAAAAGTTGATCCATCAAAAGCGATTGCGTTAGAAGATGCGATCAATGGAATCCGTTCCGCATATGGAGCAGGTATGAATCCAGTGATGATCCCAGATATCGTGCAGGATACAAGCAAAGTCGATGATATTTTATTTGGAAAATGTGAATCCTTGCTGGAGTTTGCAGAGATTTTAAAGGGCGTAACATTGGATATAGAAGAAACACAAAAATAAGGAGAAAATGTATGGCAAAGAAGAAAAGCGCTGGGTGCGAATATTGTAGTAATTATGTGTATGATGAAGATTATGAATATTATGTATGTGATATCAATTTAGATGAAGATGAGATGGCAAGATTTATGAGCTATAGCGATTGGGATTGCCCTTATTTCCAGATGGACGATGAGTATGCGATCGTTAGGAAGCAAAATTAAAGCATAGGTTGTTGCATCCCGAAAGGTATGTTAAAATTGTATTAAGATAAAAACAAATTTAACACCATAGCAAATTAAGAAAAGGGGTGTTGCAATATGAAGAAAAATACGATCATATGCATTTCCAGAGAATTCGGCAGTGGAGGAAGAGAGGTCGGACAGCAGTTATCCAAGAAGCTTGGAATTCCGTTCTACGACAAGGAGATCTTGGCAAGAGTTGCTGAAGAAAGTGACATGTCGGAAGAATTTGTAAAGAATCACGAGGAGAATGCAGTCTACAGTCACATTATCAATGTCCCGATCGGACACAGATTTCCAGGTGTTGACACAGAAGAGATCATGACACCAGAGAAATTATTTATGATCCAGGCACATGTGATCCATGAACTGGCAGCAGAGAATGAATCCTGTATTTTCGTGGGAAGATGTGCTGATGTAGTGCTCAAAGATCACGAAAACTGCTACAGTTTCTTTATTCACAGTCCGTTAGAAGAACGGATCAAACGGATCGTAGAGACAGAGCATGTGACAGAACGACAAGCGAAGAAGATGATCAAGCAAACCGATTGGGAGAGATCTTCTTATCATAATTATTATACAAAACAAAAATGGGGAGACCCAGGTAATTATGATCTCATGATCAATTCAGCAAGAACAGGAATCCAGAAAGCAGTCGAAATTATCATGGATTATGTGAAATAAAAAACAATGATATGCAATGTATACAAGGTATCAAAAGGTACCTTGTATATTTTTTGTATAAAAATGAGAAAATGCAAATATTTTTTATCAGACCTTGAACAAAATCAAAAGTGTGATAAGATAAAAACTGTAAAACAAAAGCTAAAACACAGAAATAATGTTTGAAACACAGAAAAAGAAAGGAAATAATATGGAAATCACAGACAATGCAAGGAACAGGATGTTTTCAAATAAAGATCTCGTACGACTGATCATACCGTTGATCATTGAGCAGATGCTAACTGTAACGGTAGGACTCGCGGACTCTATCATGACAGCGAATGTTGGAGAAGAAGCTGTATCAGGAGTTTCGTTGGTAGACAGTGTTATGGTATTGATGATCAATCTGTTCTCGGCATTGGCAACTGGAGGAGCCGTCGTTGCAGGGCAATTTCTAGGACAGAGAAAAAGTATCATGGCATGTAAGACAGCAGATCAGTTGATCTTATTTATTGTTTCATTATCTGTAGTGATCATGGCAGGAATTTATGCATGTAAAAACCTTATTTTAAATGTAGTGTTTGGACATATTGAACCAGGAGTTATGCATAACGCAGAAATATATCTGATGATCGTCACAGCATCTATTCCATTTATTGCAATATATAATGGATGTGCAGCATTGTTTCGCATCATGGGGAACTCAAAGATTTCTATGAATATGTCTATGTTGATGAACGGTATCAACATCGCAGGAAATGCGATTTTGATCTATGGTTTTAAATTTGGAGTTGAAGGAGTGGCGATCCCAACATTAGTATCAAGAATTGTTGCAGCAGTTGTCATGGTAAGACTGCTCGCAAAACAAAATCAGGATGTGCATTTAAGCAAACATATCCATTTTCATTTTAAGGGATATTTAATACAGAAGATCTTACATATCGGAATACCAAATGGAATCGAAAATAGTATGTTCCAGTTAGGAAGAATCATGGTATTAAGTATCGTTGCAGGATTTGGGACATCATCTATCACAGCCAATGCCGTCGGAAATGTGGTAGCATCATTTGAATTAATCCCAGGAATCGGAGTAGGATTTGCAGTGCTGACCGTTGTATCAAGATGCATCGGAGCTGGGGATTATGAAGCTGCAAGATACTATACAAAGAAGCTGTTAAAAGTAGCCTATGCAGCATTGATCGCATTAAATATCATCGTAGTTATGATCTTACCACTGATCATTCAGGTATATCATTTATCACCAGAAACAGCAGCGATCACAAGAAAGATCTTATTATACCATACTTTATGCTGTGTAACGATCTGGCCGCCAGCATTCACGATCCCGAACACATTAAGAGCCGCAAATGATGTCAAATACTGTATGATTGTAGCATCAGCAACGATGTGGATATTTAGAATCTTCTGCAGTGTTGTCCTTGGAAAATGGATGGGACTTGGAGTCTTCGGAGTCTGGGTAGCAATGACATTAGACTGGGTATTCAGAGGAATCCTGTTTGTCAAACGATACATACAAGGAAAATGGCAGAGAATGGCATTGATTTAAATGAAACAGCTCAAACAAAGAAATTGTAGAAGATAAGAACAGCCCAGAATCGTCAGGTATAAAAAGACGATTCTGGGCTGTTTTAAAATTTGTATCTAGAATATAAACCCAGGATCTTCAGTAGTAGACATTTCATCAAAAGTAATTTTTTCCGTTAATTTATTCTTTTTATTTTCCATTGTAATAAAAGCACGGCAATTTGTTGGGATTGTAACGGAAGAACCTTTTACTCTTTTCATTTTAGTAGCTCCTGGCTTGTAAGTATAAATAGATTTTACTCTCCAGTTCTTATTAGGAGTGATATTGATGTTTCGTCCCATAAAGGAAATCCCAGATCCGTTTTTATTCTTAAAATCAGAAGTACAGTCTCTTCCATCCACTACGATCTTCTTAAAAGGATTTGAGTATTTTATAACTTTGACTGTTGTTTTTACAGAGTAAGTTTTACCTCTGTATTTAAATTTTGCAGTGATTTTTGTTGATCCTGTTTTCTTAAGTTTTACACCGATTCCTACCTGATTGTTATCTGCAATAAGATAATAATCTTTTCCAAAAGTTTTTGTAGAAATAACCTTTTTATTTGAGGATTTAACCTTCATACCATTACGCAGGATGGATTCTGAATTAGAGCGATTTGTTCCCTTGATATAGATCACATTTGTGTAAAAACCATTCCCGCCATTATCTTTTTTGTCATAACTTAATGTTGTCTTTTTAGCTAGAGAAAATTTTGCTTTCGCATTTACACTGTAAGCAGAACACATACCTACTGTTAATACAGATGCTAGAAAAATAGAGGCACCTTTTAAAAAATGTTTCTTCATAAAATTCTCCTTTCGATGAACAAAAAATACAAAGTCATTATAGCATAGAAATATGCAAAAATACAAGGTATAATAAGGATAAAACAACCTTCAAGGAGGATACGGTTATGAATAAAAAAGAACTGGCATTAGAAGTCATTGAGCGGCTGAAGAATGAATATCCAGATGCAGACTGTACATTGGAATATGATCAGGCGTGGAAATTATTAGTTAGTGTAAGACTGGCGGCTCAGTGTACGGATGCACGAGTAAATGTCGTAGTAAAAGGATTATTTGAAAAATATCCAACAGTAGAAGCACTGGCAGCAGCAGACGTTGCAGATATTGAAGAAATCGTACGGCCCTGTGGTCTTGGAAAGAGCAAGGCAAGAGATATCAGCAAATGTATGAAAGTTTTAAGAGATGAATATAACGGTAAGATCCCAACCGATTTTAAATCAATCCTAAGTCTTCCTGGGGTCGGAAGAAAAAGTGCCAATCTGATCATGGGAGATGTCTTTGGTAAACCTGCGATCGTTACGGATACACATTGCATCCGTTTGGTCAACCGAATTGGATTGGTTAATGGGATAAAAGACCCTAAAAAAGTTGAGATGGCATTATGGGAGATCATTCCACCAGAAGAAGGAAGTGATCTCTGCCACAGGCTGGTATGGCATGGAAGAGATGTCTGTACGGCAAGAACAAAGCCTCATTGTGAGAGATGTTGTTTGAATGATATCTGTGCACAAATTATATAAAGGTACCATGATCAAAAGTATAAAAGGAGAAAAGTTTATGAGGAAACTATCAAGAAGAGCTGCCAGTATCGTATTAGCAGCGGCAATGCTATTTACAGCTACAGGAGTCAGCCAGAAGAAAGTAGAGGCTGCTTCTACAGGGAAATTATCTGTTACAGGATATCAGGACTATAGTGATGCACAGAAAATCTTAAAAGAAGTGAACAAATACCGTAAGAAAAATGGACGCAAAGCATTGAAGATGGATCGAGGATTGACAAATTCAGCAATTATGCGTGGATTTGAAACAACGATCTATATTCCAGAAACAAGTCCGCATAGAAGACCAAATGGAAAGCTTTCAAAAAGTATCAACAAGAAGATCATCTATGAAAACTGTGCACAATCCGCAGGAACTACACCGAAACAGATCGTAAAGGGTTGGATCAATTCTTCCACACATAGAAAAGGTCTGTTACTTTCGAATGCAAAAAGTGTAGGGGTTGCAGCAGTTACGGTTGTATCAAGAGATGGGTACGAAGCTAATACCTGGGTATTAGATTTTAGCAGTTCCAAAGCAAAGAAAGTAGAAAAATCCAAGGCAAGAAAGCAATTTACAAAAAATATCGTGACAAAGAATTCATATTTAAAGAAGAGTTATTTAAAACTAGACAGCAGATACGGTACAATATGGGAAACAGAAAAAATGCAGATGAAGCCAACATATCAAGGCAAAATGATGAAAGAGTATGGTGTGTATCCAACAGTGATCAATACATCATCTTTCACATCATGGAAGAGTAGTAATCCATCCGTGGCATCTGTTGACTTGAATGGAAGAATCACAGGAAATAAAGCTGGAACAGCAACGATTTCTGCAAAATTAAAAACAGGGACAAAGATAATGATTTCAAAGAAGATCAAAGTCGTACCGACGAATCAGCAAATCGATCCATGGGAATAGGCAAAAACTAAAGAAGCAGGATAGAATAAAAAAACGTAATCTCAAGAGGTTCATTTGAGATTACGTTTTTTTCTATAGGATCATGCCTGAAATCCAAGGTAGGCATTGATTCTCTTATGAAATAGAGAAGAAAATATATTTGTAATATTACCACTTAAGAAAGCGGCGATTACGGTTCCGATTCCAACGGATGGTAATTCTGGAAGCAATACAAAAGAAGAGATCGCAGAACATACAGTAAATAAAACTTCCAGACAAACTCTGACAGCGCCAAAGCTTATATTTTTCTTATCAGAGATAGTTTTCACAAGTCCTTCCATTGGCATAACAGCGAACCCGGAACTGATCGTGAATCCGACACCTATTGATAGAACGGCACATGCGATGACAGATAGTAAAATCTTAGCGGCAAGTCCATGAGGTTCAATAAAGAATAAACCATAAGAAGTAAATTCGATAAATAAAGAATAAACAAAAGTCAAACCAAGCTGAGTCAACTGCATTTTCCCGAATTCATGAAGGATCAGAGCTTCGCAAACTAAGAAAGTAGAGTTGATCAGGAAGTTAAATAAGGCATAGCTGTGAATTGGGGAAAGATAACTTAATGTCAAAGCCATCGTACAGCTAGGTGCAACTCCAAGAGCTGCTTTCAAAAATAAATTAGAACCAACAGACATGATCAACAGTCCTAAAATATAAAATAACAATCTATGGTAAAAAAATCTTTTTTTGTTTTTCATAATTTCAACGATTCCTTTCATCAAAATTTCATATTTTATCAATCGTATTCCCTTTTGTGTTTCTTATTATATATAGAGAGAGCGAAGTATTGCAATTCCAGTTGAGATTTGATATATTCCAAATAGGAATATACGAAGATATTTGAAAAGGGTATGGAAAAATGGAAATACAGCAATTATATTATTATATGGAATTATGTAAACAGAAAAATTTCACAGAAGCTGGATATGCCTGTAACATGACACAAGGTGCATTATCAAAACAGATCCGTAAGTTGGAAAATGAGTTAGGAATTACACTGATCCGCAGGAATACAAGGAAATTTGAGTTGTCCAAAGAAGGAGAGATCTTTTTGTCTTATGCAAAGAAAATGACGGGAACCTATGAAGAGATGCTGAAAAATGTTCAGAAAAATCAGGAAATTAAGATTGGTTGTATGCCGGTTCTTGCACCATATCATTTTGCAAGATTGGTGGCGGATTTCAGAAAAGAATATCCAGATATCAAACTTGTGATCGATGAAAGGATCGCAAGTGAGATTCAGGAAAACTCCGATCGTTATGATTTCTTGATCTTGAGAGAAAATATGATGGAAGATCAGAAAAATTTCCGTTTTTCCCAACTGTATGATGATAAATTGTGTGCAGTGTTATATGAAAAACATCCACTTTATGGAAGAGATCGACTTCAACTGAAAGAATTGAAAGATGATGTTTTTATATTTCCAGAGAGAGGCAGCGGAAGTTACGAAGTGTTTTATAAGAGTTGTGAGAAAGCAGGATTTGAACCGAAAATAGCTTTTGAATTTCCACAAGCAAATACGATCATGAGTTTTGTAAGTGAAGGGGTTGGTGTTACGATCACATTTTCAACGGTTTATAGAGAAGCTAAATGTGCTGGAGTTAAAATGATACCACTAGAAGATGAACTACATTCTGTGATATCATTATTTTATAGAAAAAATAAGCCATTGGATTATGCAAAGAAGCAGTTTTTGAATTATGTAAGGGAGCATTTGTATACGTAAGTGAAATTAGCAGGCATATTGTGAATCTGCTATACTAGAGAAAGTAAATATAAGGAGAATTCTTATGAAGTATGTCACAAAAATAATACTGGTCATGACATGCCTGATTATTATGTTACCATTCGGTGGGTGTGGACGGAAGAAGCAGGTAACAGCTCAGAAAGCAGGAGTATTAAAGCCAGAAGCACCGGGGAAGGAAGTTTTGGATCATGGGGAGGCTGTGGTTGATATATCGAATGTGGCTCAAGGCTATGTAGCACTGCGATATAAGGGAAGTGCAAAGAAGATCAGTGTTGAAGTGATCGGAAAGAATAATAAAGTATATAAATATTTTATTGAACAGACAAAAGAGCCGACATATTTTCCATTGACGAGTGGAAATGGTACATATCAGATCTCTGTATATGAAAATGTGCAGGACGATGAATACGGTATTTTGATGATGGATAGTTTTGAGGTGAAATTAAAAAATAAATTTCTGCCATTTTTATATCCTAACCAGTATGTAGAATTTACAAGTAAGACGAAAGCAGTAAAGGAAGCGAAGAAACTGGCAAAAGATTCCAAAGATGATCTGGCGATCGTCAAAGCTGTTTATAATTATGTGGTCAAGAATGTAAAATATGATGATGGGAAAGCGCAGAATGTTCAGAGTGGATATCTGCCATCGGTAGATGAGACATTGAAGACAAAGAAAGGAATCTGCTTTGATTATGCTGCGCTGATGACGGCAATGCTGCGTTCGCAGGGGATTCCGACCAAGCTTGAGATCGGGTATTCAGGGGACATCTATCATGCCTGGATCAGTACCTGGCTGAATGAAAAGGGATGGGTAGATAATATCATTCAGTTCGACGGGAAAAGCTGGGAGTTAATGGATCCGACACTGGCAGCGAATAGTGATAACAAGGAAGATGTGAAAGAATATATTGGGAATGGAGAACATTATGTACTTCAGTATAGTTATTAAGAAGGGATAGATATGAAGAAGAAACTTAGCAACGAAGAACTGATCACATTTTGTGGTCAGATGGCACTGATCTTGAAATCTGGGATTTCATCGCTTGAGGGGATTTACATTATGGAAGATGGAGATGCTCAGACAGAAGGCAAGGAGATCTTAAAAGAGATCCGTGAAGAACTTGAAATGTGTGGAATGCTTTATCCTGCAATGGAGAAAACAGGAGTTTTTCCAGAATATGCACTTCATATGACGGAGATCGGAGAACAGACAGGAAGACTGGATGAGACGATGGAAGCATTGGCAGCGTATTACCAGAGGGAAGAAGAAACATTAGAAGCGGTCAAAAGTGCAGTGACTTATCCGGTTGCGATGCTCGGGATGTTGTTGATGATCGTTGCAGTATTATTTATAAAGGTTATGCCAGTGTTTGAACAGGTATATATGCAATTAGGGCAAGAGATGACAGGAGTTGCACGTCAGTTATTGAATATTGGAGATTGGATGAGGCAGTCAGCAATTGTTCTGGTAGTTTTGGCAGTGGTGATCTTGATCATAACATGTTTCGTTATTTTTTATAAAAAGGTGAGAATTAAATTTATCTCGAAGATACAGACCATCGGATTTATGAAGAAAATCGCATGGAAACGTGCAAGGACAAGATTTGCAAGTGGAATGGCGATGGCTTTAAAGAGTGGGCTTGACATGGATGAAAGTTTGTCACTTTCTGAGAAACTGACAGATTATGAACCATTGAAAATGAAGATTCAGCAATGTCAGGAACAGATGAAAGAAGGAGAAACATTTCCGAAAGCGTTGAAAGAGGCACATATTTTTGATGGAATGCAGGAAAGATTGATGATCATTGGTTATGAAACGGGTGCCGTAGATGAGGTAATGGAACAGGCAGCAGATCTATATCAGAAACAACTGCAGGATCAGATTCAGAAGATGATCGCTGTTTTAGAACCGACACTGGTAGGAATCTTATGTGTGATCGTAGGGATCATTTTATTATCTGTCATGTTGCCACTAGTTGGTATTATGGCTGGAATTGGATAAGGGAGGCAGATTTTGAGAAATCGTTTTCAAAAACAAAGAAAAATTGACAATAAAATTCGAATTTTCCTGCCAGTTATGATCTGTGGCATTATGGTGGCTGTGTTATGGAATAGCAGCAGCCAGATTTTTCGGGAAACAAAGAAAAGACAGGAAGAAAGTCTGAAAGAAGCCGTGATCAAAGGGGCGGTACAATGTTACAGTGTAGAAGGGCGATATCCAGAAAGTCTTTCTTATATGGAGAAACATTATGGATTGGAGTATGACAAAGACGAGTTTGTGATCTCATACGAGATCATTGGGTCTAACCGCATGCCACAAGTTACGGTGATCCCATTGAATGAGAGGTGAGGTTTTTGGAGAGACAAAGACATATGACAGATCAGATGTTTCTTGTGATCTTATTTGCAGTGTTTGCAGTTTGTGCATTTTCCTTAAGTATGATCGGGGCGAATATATATAGTCATACAGCCTCTGTGATGAATGAGGATTATGAGGAACGGATCGATATTTCTTATGTAACAGAAAAGATAAGACAGTGGGATGAAAAGGATAGCATCGAGATCGGCAGCTTTCATGGACGCACAGCCCTGATCCATACGGAAAGGATCAATGGGAAAAAATACAATACATATCTCTATCAAGAGAATGGTGCATTGAGAGAATTAATGGTAAGAGAAGGTCTGGATACAACAACGATGCAGGGAGAGAAGATTGTGGCAGCAAAAGATTTTTCTGTAATAGAAACAAAACAGCTGTATCATATAAAGATACAGGGAAATGATGGTAAGATATATCAGAACTGTGTATACAGACACAGCAGGAATTAGGAGGAAGTATGAGACAAAAAAGCAATGGAACACACCTGATCCTGATGGAATTAATGATGGTATTATTCTTTTTTGCAATCTGTGGATCGATCCTGCTTCAGGTATTTGTAAAAGCTCATAACATCAGTGCAAAAGCAAGGGAAATGACAGAGACAAAAAATTATGTAACACAAGCTGCAGAACTGATAGAAGCGGGCGCGTATGACATCGAAGATTTTCAAGAATATTTTACACAAATAGATGGTAAAGCTGGAGATTATCAATGTTATTTTGATCAGGACTGGAATGAGATAAAGAAAGCAAAAGCCTGTTACCATATGACGATAAAGCTTGAAAAACAGCCAGCGAAAGTTCAGGGAAAGATTACGATGTGGAGGGAAAACCAACAGATTTATCAGCTTGATATTTTAAGACACAGGCAGGAAAGGAAAGATAATGAAAGATCGTAAAATGCCATTTTTAGGGATTGGAGCAGCTTCGATCGTGCTCGTGTTAGCTATGGTCTGTTTAGCAGTTTTTGCGGCTTTGACACTTTCAAGTGCCAAGGGAGATCATACGTTAAGTAAAAAGAATTTGGAACGTACGTCGGCTTTTTATCAGGCATCCAATGCGGCGAATGAACAAGTTGGAGCGATTGATGAGAAACTATGGAAGTTGTATCGCAGATCTAAGGATAAAAAAGATTATATGAAAAGGGTTCGACGATCGTTTACAAAAAGCAAGGGGATTTCATATAATAAAAAAGAGAAAACAATTGCATTTCAGAAAAGTATCACAGACAAACAGCAGTTATCTGTGAAATTGCAGATTTATTATCCGGAGAAAAAGAATGATCCGTGTTATGAAGTGATCAAATGGAAGAAAGAAGCTGTTGGGGCATGGAAGAAGGATGATTCTCTTCCGGTTTATCGAAATAAGTAAAAGGGGTCAGTATGAATATTGAAGAATTTTTAACATTAGCAGCAAAAGAGGAAGCCTCAGATCTGTTTATTGTAGCAGGGCTTCCATTGACGATGAAAGTAAATGGAGTGATGCGTCGCATCAATGAAGAAAAAATGATGCCGCAAGATACGGAAAAAATAATCCGGGAGATTTATGAGAAAGCGTTAGACAGAGACATAGATCAACTGTTGAAGACAGGGGATGATGATTTCTCATTTGCAATTCCTGGATTGTCAAGATTTCGTGTCAGTGCGTATAAACAGAGAGGATCCTTAGCGGCAGTGATCCGTGTGATCGCATTCCGCCTGCCAGACTATAAGCAATTAAGAATACCAGAGCAGGTAATGAAATTAAGTGAATTAAACAAAGGACTTGTGCTTGTAACAGGACCAGCGGGAAGTGGAAAATCCACGACACTTGCATGCATGATAGAAGAAATCAATGAAACAAAAGAAGATCATATCATCACATTGGAAGATCCTTTGGAATTTTTACATCAACATAAGAAAAGTATCGTCAGTCAGAGAGAAGTAAACATGGATACTATAAATTATGTTACTTCCTTAAGAGCCGCATTAAGACAAAGTCCGGATGTGATATTGCTTGGGGAAATGAGAGATTATGAAACGATTCAGGTAGTTATGACAGCTGCAGAAACAGGGCATCTGGTATTTTCAACACTTCATACTATCGGGGCAGCGAATACGATCGAACGTATCATAGATGTATTTCCACCAAATCAGCAACGTCAGATCATGATTCAGCTGGCTTCTGTATTACAGGCAGTGATCTCCCAGCAGCTGATACCAACGATGGATGGAATATTGATCCCTGTATTTGAGATCATGGAAGTAACTCCGGCGATCCGTAATATGATCCGTGAAAATAAAGTGCATCAAATAGATGGTTTGATCTATTCCTCTACAGGGAGCGGAATGATATCTATGGACCAATCATTGATCAATCTATATAAAGAAGGACAGATCAGCAAAGAAACTGCGATTTTATATGCATCCAATCCAGAAATGATAACAAAAAGGATCCGCTAAGAAATATGGTCAAAAACAGGCTGAAATCCATCGGAATTTATTGACAAAAAAGTGCGAATATTGTACGATAAAAATATATTATAGGGTGAGTGTCTCTCACATGGAGATTGAGAGATAAAAGCAAAGAGTATAGATATTAATACTAAGAAGGGGCGAGAGTTATGAAGAAGAAAGTCATGGTCGGATTGGTGTCCGTGGTAGTAGCTGTTGCATTGGTTTTTGGTGGAGTCACATTTTACAATAACCGTCAGCAGGAGAAGTTTGAGAAGCAGATGGCTTCCTATGAAAGCGTTGATACTATGCAACATCCAAGTGAAGCAACAACATCAATTGATGGAATTCAAGTACCGCTTGGCAAGAAACCGAAGGTAACGACGAAGAAAACAACAAAGAAAAGCACAAGAATCCAGAAGCTTAAGAAGAAAGCAAGCAGAAGCAAAATAACAACAAGAAGAACAACAAAGAGAAGAACAACAACATCTCAGAATCATTCCAGACGTAAGGTTGTGAATACAAAAGTTGTCAAAACACAGAAGGATTATGACAAGAAGGGTTCTAAGAAGAGAACGATCAAGACAGTCGTTCAGACAACGATCAAGACAACAACGGTTGAATTGAGTCAGATGTCTGGTGTTTCTGGAACAACATTAAGAACACTTGGTTCTCAGGCAGATGGTAAGATCTTGAATGCATTTGAAGATCTGAAGTTTAAGATGGTGATTGATAAAAATGCGGAAGCAACAGGTGTATTTAGCGTTAAGAGTCATAAGATCGCGCTTCAGAGTGCGAGATCTTCTGTATTACTTCATGAATTAGGACATTTCGCCAATTTCCTTGCAGGAGATAAAGTTGGAACGAGTGAATGGAAGTCCATTTACAATGCTGAGAAGAATAAATATGATGGATATAACAAAGCATATGCGATCAAGTCAGCATCTGAGTATTTTGCAGAATCTTACAAGGATTATAAGGAGCATCCATCCGCATTAAGATCAAAGAGACCAAGAACTTACCAGTTTGTTAAGAGTACGATTGATGGAATTACAGACAGCGATGTACAGAACATCAAAGATACCTACGGAGAATACTGGGGATTATAGGACGATACCTGAAGGAGTACTTTCTCAGAAAGTACTCTCTTTTTTTGCCAATTGTCTGTGTTGTTCTATAGAATGTGAAAGAGTGTAGAAACAAGGGATATTTTAAAAAATTAAAGGAGAAATAAGATGTTAAAGATCAAGGAATACGTCAAAGCAGAAAGTCTTGAGCAAGCTTATGAGCTGAATCAGAAGAAGACCAACTGCGTGATCGGTGGCATGTTGTGGCTTAAGATGGTCACAAGAAATGTACAAAAAGCAATTGATCTGTCGGGTCTTGGGCTTGATCAGATCGAAGAAAATGATGAGGAATTTTCAATCGGAGCAATGGTAACACTAAGACAGATCGAACTTCATGAAGGATTAAATACATGGAGTCAGGGAGCGGTTAAAGAAAGTGTGACACACATTGTCGGAGTACAGTTCCGTAATCTTGCGACAGTAGGTGGAAGTATTTTTGGAAAGTTCGGTTTTTCTGATGTATTAAGTTGTTTTCTGGCGTTTGACAGTTATGTAGAATTACATCACGAAGGAATCATTCCATTAGATCAATTTGCAGCAAATAAATATCCAAATGATATTTTAGTGCGTTTGATCATTAAGAAACACCCACAGGAAAGTGTTTATCTTTCTCATAGAAATACCAAGACAGATTTTCCAGTTTTGACATGCGCTGTTTCATTAGGTGAGAAAGAGGCATATGCGGTTGTCGGTGCAAGACCATCCAGAGCTTGCAGAGTCAGATTATCAGATCAGTGGATGGAACAGATCAAAGATGATGAAGGAAGAAGAAAACTCGCAGATGAAGTGACCGGTCAGATGAATTTTGGAAGCAACATGAGAGCAAGTGCTGCTTACCGCGAACAGTTATCAAAAGTCTTATTAAGAAGAGGCTTTGAACAGTTAGAAGAAAGGAGAGAAAAATAAACATGGAGATTACATTTACATTAAATGGAAAGAAAGTAACCCCACAGATTGATGCAGACACTCTCCTGATCGATCTTGTCAGAGATCTTGGTTGTTACAGTGTGAAACGTGGATGCGAGACATCAAATTGCGGATTATGTACGGTATTTATGGATGACCAGCCAATCTTATCATGTTCCATTCTTGCAGCAAGAGTTGATGGACATAAGATCGATACTTTAGAAGGACTGCAGGAAGAAGCAGCTGAGTTTGGAGCTTTTATTGCGAACCAAGGGGCTGAACAGTGCGGATTTTGTAACCCAGGAATGATCATGAATGCGATCGCATTATTTAGAGAGATTCCAGATCCGAGTGAAGAAGAGATCAAAGAATACCTTGCGGGGAATCTTTGCAGATGTTCTGGATATGAAGGACAGCTTCGAGGAATCTTAGACTTTTTGGAATATAAGAAAAATAAAGATGGAGGTGCCGAATGAAAGTAGTTAACCAGCCGATCATGAAAAAAGACGCTATGGCACTTGTGACAGGGAAACCTGTATTTACAAATGATAAGGCACCAAAAGAATGTCTGATCGTGAAATTACTTCGAAGTCCATATGCGAACGCAATGATCAAATCGATCAACACCCAGTTTGCTATGAAAGTGCCAGGGATTGAGGCAATTTATACATGGGAAGATGTGCCACAGGAACGTTTTACGATGGCAGGACAGACATATCCAGAATTAAGCCCATATGACAGACAGATTCTGGATCAGCATGTCCGTTATGTTGGAGATCCTGTTGCGATCGTTGCCGGAGAGAATGAAAAGTGTGTTGATCAGGCGATCAAGATGTTACGTGTGGAATACGAAGTACTGCCAGCAAACTTAGATCCACGTAAGGCAATGGATAAAGATACACCGCTAGTGCATCCAGAAGATAACTGGAAAGCATTATGTAATATTGGTGCAGATAATAAGAAAAACCTGTGTGCAACAGAAGAAACACACGAAGGAGATGTCGATGCGGTATTAGCAGATTGCGACGTGGTTGTAGAACATACATATCATACAAAAGCAAATCAGCAGGCAATGATGGAGACATTCAGAACTTATTGTTTTATTGATGAATATGGAAGATTGAATGTTGTTAGTTCCACACAGATCGTATTCCATGTACGAAGAATCTTATCCAATGCATTATGCATTCCAAAATCAAAGATTCGTGTATCAAAACCAAGAATCGGTGGAGGATTTGGAGCAAAACAAAGTTCTATCTCCGAAGTATATCCAGCATTTGTCACATGGATGACAAAGAAACCATCCAAGATCATTTTTTCAAGAGAAGAATCTCAGATCGCATCTTCACCAAGACATGAGATGCAAGTAACAGTTCGTGTTGGAGCAAACAAGAATGGAAAGATTCGTGCGATCGATGTTTATACATTATCCAATACAGGAGCCTATGGAGAACATGGTCCAACAACGGTAGGGTTATCTGGGCATAAATCAATACCATTATATCGAGATCTGGAAGCACATCGTTTTGCATATGATGTTGTGTATACAAATCGTATGTCAGCTGGGGCTTATCGTGGATATGGTGCGACACAGGGTGTGTTTGCGCTGGAATCAGCAGTCAGTGAACTTGCAGCTAAGATAGGAATGGACCCAACGAAGATCCGTGAGATGAATATGGTCCGTGAAGGCGATGTGATGCCAGCATATTATGGAGAAACAGCAAACAGCTGTGCTTTGGATCGATGCCTTGCACGTGCAAAAGAGATGATCAAATGGGATGAAAAATATCCATGCAAAGATATGGGAAATGGAAAAGTTCGAAGTGTCGGACTGTCAATGGCGATGCAGGGTTCCGGCATTTCTGGCGTTGACGTTGGTTCTGCAACGATCAAATTAAATGACGATGGATTGTATACACTTTCTATTGCAGCAGCGGATATGGGAACTGGATGTGATACGATCTTGGCCCAGATGGCGGCAGAATGTCTGGAATGTTCTATTGATGATATCATGGTCAGCGGAGCAGATACAGATACATCACCATACGATTCTGGATCTTACGCATCAAGTTCTACCTACGTCACAGGAAAAGCAGTGGAACGTGCCTGCGAAAAATTAAAGGGACATATTTTCAATAAAGCAGCTGAGATGATGGAAGTTGCAGATACAGATACTCTGGAATTTGACGGAAAGAAAGTCAGAGATGCAGAGAGCGGCAAAGAAGTTTCATTAGTGGACATCGCAACAGCATCTATGTGCAACAATAATGAAACTTTCCAAGTGACAGAGACAAACAGTTCTCCAGTATCCCCACCACCATTTATGGTAGGAATGGTTGAGATTGAGCTTGATAAAGAGACAGGACATATTGAAATCTTAGATTATGTTGCGGTCGTAGATTGTGGAACACCAGTCAATCCAAATCTTGCAAGAGTTCAGGTAGAAGGCGGGCTCGGCCAGGGAATCGGAATGGCATTGTATGAGGGTGTTGATTACACACCAAATGGATATGTAAAACAAAATTCTTTCATGCAGTATAAAGTTCCAGCAAGAGTCGATGTTGGAAAGCTTCGTGTAGAATTTGAGAGCAGTTATGAGCCAACAGGACCATTTGGAGCAAAATCCATTGGAGAGATCGTTATCAACACACCATCTCCAGCATTAGCCCATGCCGTATTTAATGCAACCGGATTATGGATCCGAGAATTGCCGATCACCAGTGAAAAGATCGTTATGGGATTATTGGAGAAAGAATAATATAACATGGATAAAATAAAAGCAGCGGTCATTTATCTTGCATCAGGAAACAGCAAACGTTTCGGTCAGGAGAATAAATTATTGCAAATGATCGGAACCAAGCCAATGTATCGTTATGGATTGGACCGATTGATCGATCTATGCAAAGATCATGAAGGGTTTGAGATCATTGTTGTCACACAGTATCAGGAAATTATGAAGCAAACACAATACGACCCAATAACGACAGTGTTTTGTCCAGAAAGTAAATATGGGATTTCATGGTCGATCAAAGCAGGGATCAAAGCAGCGAAAGATGCAGAATTCTATACATTTTTCGTAGCAGACCAGCCCAATATGAAAAGAGAGACAATCGAAAGATTTCTCTCTTTTATGGCAGATGAATCTTGTGAACTTGGCTGTGTCAGAACAGAAGAAAACCTTGGGAATCCCGTATGGTTCTCAAAGAAATATAAACGAGAATTGTTATCGCTTACAAAAGATCAAGGTGGCAAGAAAATCCTCAAAAAACACATAGAAAATGCAAGATTTTTCAAGGTATTGGAAGAAACTGAACTTTGCGATATAGATTATCCAAAAGAAATGCAAGCAATGCTTGCAAAGCGAGGCAAAAGTAGTTAAAATATTATTTAAAATACAAAAGAGCGTGGAGGCCAAGTGATGGAATTATTAAAAGAGAGAATTCGAAAAGATGGAGTCGTGAAAGAAGGAAATGTCCTCAAAGTAGACCGCTTTTTGAATCATCAGATGGATGTAAAATTATTCCGTGAGATCGGTAAAGAATTTAAGAAACGTTTTGAAGGCGAAGATATCAATAAGATCCTTACGATCGAAGCATCAGGAATCGGAATCGCCTGTGTTGTGGCAGAGATTTTTGATGTACCAGTCGTATTTGCAAAGAAAACACAGACAAAGAACATCGCAGGAGATGTATATACAACAAAGGTAGAATCATTCACACATGGAAGAGTCTACGACATCATTGTATCCAAAGAATTCTTAGGAGAAGGAGACCGTGTATTACTGATCGACGATTTCCTTGCCAACGGTAAAGCCTTAGAAGGATTAGCGAAATTAGTCAAAGATTCCGGAGCAGAACTGGTCGGAGCAGGAGTCGTGATCGAGAAAGGATTCCAGCCAGGTGGAGATTTCTTAAGAAAACAGACACACTTAGAATCCCTTGCGATCGTAGATGCTATGGATGAGAAAACAGGAGAGATTACATTCCGTGAGTAATCTCCTTGGTATAATAGAAAGAACAATATGGAAAAAGAAGGAAAAACAAAATCTCTTGCACAGATTGCAGCAGACGATATCATCAAATTAATAAAAGATAACAATATGGAACCAGGACAAAGGCTTGAGAATGAATATGAGCTGGCAAAACGTTTGAACGTTGGACGAGGAACGATTCGTGAGGCGATCCGAAGCCTTGTTTCTAGAAATATATTAGAAGTTAGAAGAGGGGCTGGAACTTTTGTCTCATATAAGAATGGTATTCCGGAGGATCCGTTAGGATTAGCTTTTGAAGGGTCAGATGAAAGTCTTGCGTTAGATATGATGGATGTTCGTTTGATGCTGGAACCAGAGATAGCAGCACTTGCATGTGTTAATGCAACGAAAGAACAGATAAAGAATATGATGAATGTATGTGATAAGGTAGAAAAACTAATTAAAGAAAATAAACCTTATCGACAGGAAGATGCACTTTTTCATCAGGTGGTTGCAGAATGCAGTGGGAATACAGTTGTCAAGAAATTAATACCAGTGATCACGTCATCTGTTCAACTTAATATTGGAGTTACAAGAGATAGATACAAGGATGATACGATCATACAGCATAGAAATATTGCAGAGGCAATCGTAGAACGTGATATATATAAAGCAAAATATAGCATGGTAACACACCTTAATATTTTGAGAAATGGAATATTAGAAAACAAGTAAAAAATAGTCATTATATCGGCGAAAACAAGCTGATATGATGACTATTTTTTATTTATAGTTCTGATCAAAGAGAAGATTTGATAAGTTTGATTCGAGATAGATATTCTTCGTTTGTTAAATAAATTTTTTCTTTCGTATCTGTAAATGGTATTCCCCATTCAGGCCCATCTTTTTTCTTTGGTACGATATGTACATGAAAATGGGAAACCAGATCACCGTATATCGCATAATTAATCTTATCTGCATGAAAAATTTTCTTCAAAACAGAAGCAACTTTTGAGAGTGATTTAAAAAATACTTTTTGTTCTTCTTCTGAAAGTTCAAAAAGTTCTTCTCGATGATCGTGAAAAGCAAGCACGCATCGACCTGCATAACGTTGATCTTTGAAAAGATATAAAGTACTATTCTCAAAATCACAGATTTTAATCATTAAATCAGATAATTCATGGTTTTTTGTACAGTAAAAACAATTTTCTTTTTTCATAGATGATCTCCTTTATGGTATTTAAAATTTGATTATTAGAGTGCTCAAAATGATTTTGCCACTTACATCAAACTATAACATGAAAAATAAAAAAGTAAATAGGTACGACAAGAAAAAGTAAAGTTGTATGACTAATTTTATGCAGAAAATAAATTAGTATTGTGTAAAATATACAAAAATAAAAGAAAATAATGTATATAATAACGAAAATATCGAAAATAATTGACAAGTCATCGGACAAGTGAGAAGATAAATACAACAAATACATCGGATGAATTTGATGAAACGAGTATGACAAACAAAATGTGAGAATGGAGGAAAAAATTATGGCAAGACAAAGAGCGGGAAAAATAAAGCAAGTAATAGCATTGATGCTTGTATCAATACTGCTGGTATTTTCCGCAACAGGGTGTGGAAAAACGAGTTCGGCAAAAAAAGAAGAGCAGATTGTTTTTCGAATGGCAATTGTAGATGGAGAGGCATCTCCAATTTACAAAGGTGCTAAGAAAATGGCAGATGAGGTTCTAAAGAAAACCAATGGACGAATCAAGATCGTAGTAGTAACAGGTGGAGCACTTGGTGATGAAAGAGGTTCTGTAGAACTTTGTTCACAAGGAGATCTGGATATTGCATCTGCTGCGAACTCAGTATTAACAAACTGGATTCCTGAAATGAATATCCTTGATCAAGCTTATCTTTGGGAGAATGAAGAACAAGCACATGCAGCGGTTGATGGACCGCTAGGTGATCTAATCGAGAAAGCAGCATATGACAAATTGAATGTACATGTGATCGGATATCTTGAGTCAGGATTCAGAGATACATTCTCTAAAAAGCCAATCAAAACAATATCAGATTTTTAAAGGAATTAAGATCAGAACAATGCAGAATCAGTATCATATGGCGGCATTCCAGTCATTTGGTGCAATGCCAACAGCAATGGCATATAACGAAGTATTTACTGCATTGCAGCAAGGAACGATCGATGCATGTGAAAATGCAGTAAGTAACTGTTTATCTGAACGGATAATTATGAAGTTACGAAAAAAACGTAACTTATTCACATCATGCATTTACTTATGTTCCAGTAATGATTTCAGATAAAGCATGGAAGAAGATTCCAAAAGACCTGCAAGATGAATTTATGGAAGGATGCAAAGAAGGATATGTGGCAGAACGTCAATATCTGAAAGAAGAGAATGATAAGGCCGTAACAGAACTTAAGAAAAAAGGCGTAAAATTCTGGAATATTGATATGGATCAGCTAAGAAAAGCTTATAAACAGGAAGCGAAAGAAAAGAATTTTACATTTGATCCTAAATGGCAGGCAGCAGTTGATCAAACGATCAAGGAACATCCAACGAAAGGAGAATAAAGATGAAAAAAGTACTTGGTACACTTACAAAAGTAGAACAAGTCATTATGGTTGCAACATTTGCGATCATGGTTGCAAGCTCTTTTGCTCAGGTTGTCAATCGAAATATTTTTAAATTACCAATCGCATGGTTTGATGAAGCATCTACTTATTGCATGATCTATATGGCATTGATCGGAACGGAAATAGGATTAAGAGATGGAACACAGATTGCGGTAACAGCAGTTGTAGACAAACTGCATGGAGCAGGCAAGAAAATAGTACAGATCGCATCTAAGATCGTTGTTTTGATATTCTCAGTATCTGTACTGATCGCAGCAGTTAATATGGTAAATCAACAGATCGTTACAGGACAGACATCAGCAGCATTACATCTTCCAATGGCAGTTCCATATGCAGCATTAGTTATCAGTTTTGCAATGATCGTGATCGTGCAAGGTTTGTTGATGATCGGTATGATCATAGATTTTGTCAAAGGAAAAAATGAAGAGGAGGAAGCATAATGGGAACAGGATTACTATTATTTGGTTCAATGGCATTGTTTCTGATCATCGGTGTTCCGATTGCATTTGCTTTAGGAGCAGCCGTCTGGACAACAATTGTATTTAGCCCTGACTTTCTTGTAACAACAGGAATTATCGGACAGAGAATTTTTGGAGGATTGGAATCCACATCGATCATGGCAATTCCATTCTTCATTCTAGCAGGAAACCTAATGACAAAAGGTGGTATTTCAAAAAGACTGGTTGACTTTGCAAACAGTATTGTAGGTGGTGTAAGAGGTGGAATGGCATTAGCCCTTGTACTTGCATGTGCTTTCTTCGCAGCATTATCTGGTTCAGCACCAGCGACAGTTATTGCCATCGGATCTATGCTTTATCCAGAAATGACGAAGATGGGATATCCAAAGGATCGTACAGCCGGGCTGTTGGTAGTATCTGGAGGATTAGGACCTATTATCCCGCCAAGTATCATCATGGTTGTTTATGCGACGATCACAGGAGCATCGATCAGTGAAATGTTTACATCAGGAATGTGTATTGGAATTATGATCATGATCACACTGATGGTTGTAGTACTCTTATTAGCCCGTAAAGAAAAATGGCCAAAAGCAGAAAAAAGACCAACTTTAAAAGAATTTGGAGAGACTTTCGTAAAAGCGATTCCGGCAATTTTACTTCCAGTTATTATTTTGGGTGGTATTTATTCAGGATTACTTACACCAACAGAATCTGCAGCGGTAGCAGTTGTATGGGCATTCATTGCAGGAATGTTTATCTATAAAGAAGTATCAGTAAAAGACCTTGTTCCAATTTTCCTTGATAGTGCAAAAGGATCAGCAATGATCTTATTCATCATAGCTACATCAACAGCTTTCTCATGGATCTTTGCTTACTCAGGAATTTCAGGACATTTAGTACACTTTATTGTTGGAATGAATTTAAATAAAACATTATTCTGTCTGGTAGTCGCAGTAATTCTTCTGATATTTGGTACTTTCCTTGAAGGAATAGCAACTTGTGTACTTATGGTGCCAATCTTATGGCCAATTGCAGCAGGACTTGGAATTGATGCAGTTCATTTTGGAATGATCGTTTCTATTTCAAACGTTGTTGGAACGATGACACCACCAGTAGCGGTAAATATTTTCTCGGCAGCTTCGGTATCAAAATTAAAGATGGGAGAGATCGTAAAAGGTCAGATACCATTCTTCATCGGATACATAGCGGTATTCCTGTTGGTAGTATTAGTCCCAGGATTTAGCCACATATTTGGATAGATATATTTTAGATTAAAAGATAAATAAGGAGGACATCATGCAAAATCTAGAAAATAAGAAAAGAATGGAGACTTGGAAAGTTCAGTCTTCAGATGAAAAAGGATTTCATAAAGTGATCACACCAGATACTTGTGAGTGTCAGGAAGCACAAATGTTTCGATTAAATCTTTCAGCAGGAGAATCATATACATTAGAATCCAAAGAGTTGGAATTACATCCGGTTCTTTTGGCAGGAAAGGCAAAATTAAGTGGACATGCAAGTCTTGATCAGGACATGGAGAAATTCGATTCTTGCTACATTCCAGGAGATGATAAGCTAACGATCACTGCAAAAGAGGATTGTATCTTCTATATTGCAGGAGCAAAATACGAAGGGATCGGAGAACCACATTTTAGAAAATTTGATATCACACTTCCTATTGGAGATGTGCATCAGATCCATGGTGAAGGAGTAGGACAGAGAGAAGTTATGTTTACTTTGGCACCACAGGATTCAGCTTCAAAGCTGATCTGTGGACTGACTTGGTCAGGAGAAGGTGCATGGACAAGCTGGCCACCACATCAGCATGAAAAAGATTTGGAAGAAGTTTATTGCTATTTTGATATGCCACTTCCAAAATTCGGATTCCACATCAGTTATTTAAAGAGTGGCGAAGTGGAAGACATTGTAACACATACTGTACATTCTGGAACAATGGTACAGGCACCATGTGGATATCATCCAACAGTTGCAAGTCCTGGAAGCCGTAACGCATATTTGTGGGTATTAGCAGCATTTCGTCCAGAAAGCAGAAGATATGATCTAGCGATCAATGACCCAGTTTTTGATAAATAGAATAGAAAATCGATAGAAAGGAAAATGAGATATGAAATTAAATGATCTGACAGGAAAAACAGCAATCGTAACAGGAGCAGCACAAGGATTGAGCTGTGGAATGGCAGAAGGACTTATGGAAGCTGGAGCAAAAGTATGTATCATGGATATTAATCCAAAAGCAGAAGAAACAGCAAAACAATTTGTAGAAAAAGGTTATGAATGTGAGGCAGTCATTACAGATCTTGGAAATGATGAAACAAGAGAAGTAGCTTTTTCACAGGCAGTTGAAAAATTAGGTGGACATCTTGACATTTTAGTTAATGGAGCTGGTGTACAGAGAAGATATCCAAGTGAAGAATTCCCTTTAAAAGAATGGGACTTTGTAATCAATGTTAACTTAAGAAGTGTATTTGCGTTATGTCAGCTCGCAGGAAAGACATTTATGAAACAGGATAGTAAAGGAAAGATCATTAATATTGCATCAATGCTTTCTTTCTTTGGTGGATATACAGTTCCAGCATATGCAGCATCAAAAGGTGGTGTAGCACAGGTAACAAAAGCATTATGTAATGAATGGGCTGAAAAAGGAATTAATGTAAATGCTTTAGCACCAGGATATATGGCAACAGAAATGAATACAGCACTGTTAGATCCTTCAAATCCTAGAAATGCAGCAATTACAAACCGTATTCCTAAAAAAGAATGGGGTACACCAGATGATATGAAAGGACCAGTTGTATGGTTAGCATCTGATGCATCTGATTATATCAACGGAGCAGTTATTCCAGTTGATGGTGGATATTTAGTACGTTAATGAATGAAGAAATAGATTTGGTGAATATAGAAAGGATAGACATGAAAGTTATTATTACAGACTGCGATCATGACAGTATTGATATTGAGAAAAAAGTATTTAAAGATGCAGGAATGGAAGTTGAATTAAAACAGGCGATCACGGAAGATGAAGTGATCGCACAATGCCAGGATGCAGAAATTTTTATAGTACAGTATGCAAAAATTACAGAAAAAGTAATGGATAATTGTCCAAAATTAAAATATGTTGTTCGTTATGGTGTAGGTGTAGATACGATTGATGTACCAGCTGCAACAAAACATGGTATTCAGATTGGAAATGTACCAGATTATGGAATGAACGAAGTAGCAGATCATGCGATCTCACTAGCACTTGCAATGGTAAGAAAAATCGTAAAAATGAATGCATTTACAAAAGCAGAAAAATGGGATTATACAAATTCAATTCCTGTACATCGTTTTAATCAGATGACAGTTGGAGTCATTGGATTAGGTCGTATTGGAAGAAATTTTGCGAAGAAAATGAATGCATTAGGATTTAAAGTCATTGGAACAGACCCATATTTTAAGCCAACACCAGAGACAGATGAATATGTTACACCAGTGACAATGGAAGAAGTGATTGAAAAATCTGATGTGATTTCTCTTCACTGCCCAGCAGATGGAAATATTGATCTGTTTAATAAGGAAACATTTAAAAAGATGAAAAATAACGCAGTACTCATTAATGTGGCAAGAGGCGGAATCATCAACGAAGAAGATTTAGACCACGCGTTAACAGATGGCGAAATTGCAGGAGCAGCTCTTGATTGCATGCTTGGTGAACCAGTATCAAAAGATTCTCCTTTATTTAAACATGAGAATGTTATCGTTACACCTCATATGGCATGGTATTCTGAGGAAGCTGCACAGGAATTAAAGAGAAAAGTAGCAGAAGAATCTGTACGTTTTGCAAATGGTGAGGAAATTCACTATCCGATCAACCATCTTTCATAGGAGGCACATTATGGAACAAGAAATATTATTTGACAAAATCAAAAAAATAGGAATCGTGCCAGTCGTGAAATTAGAAGATGTACAGGATGCAAAACCTCTTGCAAAAGCATTATGTGATGGGGGATTACCATGTGCAGAAGTCACATTTCGTACAGATCAGGCAGCAGATGCTATTAAAAATATGAAAGAAGCATACCCAGAAATGCTCGTTGGAGCAGGAACAGTACTTACAACTTCACAGGTGGACGAAGCGGTCAATGCAGGCGCAGAGTTTATTGTAAGTCCAGGACTTAATCCTGAAATTGTAGAATACTGTATAGAAAAAAATATTCCAATCTTACCAGGATGTGCTAACCCAAGCGACGTTGAACAGGCAATAAAATATGGCTTGAAAGTTGTAAAATTTTTCCCAGCGGAAGCAGCAGGAGGAATTAAAACGATCAAAGCGATGGCAGCACCATATCATCAGATGAAATTCATGCCAACAGGTGGGGTTAATCTTGACAACATAAATGAATATCTGAATTTTGATAAGATCATTGCCTGTGGTGGTACGTGGATGGTGAAAGATAATTTGATCAAAGAGAAAAAATTTGATGAAATTCAAAACCTGACAACACAGGCAGTACACAAAATGCTAGGGTTTAAACTGGCACATATAGGAATTAACTGTGACAATGAAGAACAGGCGCACAAAGTAGCAGAAGCATTTGATTTTATGTTTGGATTTGCACCAAAAGAAAATCCAAGTTCCATTTTCTCTGATACTTATGTAGAAACAATGAAAACTCCATTTTTAGGAACAAAAGGACATATTGCAATTGCGGTAAATTCAGTAGAACGTGCGAAAGCTTATCTGGAACAAAAGAATATTGCATTTAATGAAGACAGTGCAGTATATCGCCCAGATGGAAAGATGCAGGCTGTTTACATGGCACAGGAAGTTGGTGGATTTGCAATTCATCTTGTGAGAAACCCAGCATTATCATAGAAGAAAGGGGGCAAGATCATGGGGAAAACAATACTGTTTGGAGAACCAATGGCACTTTTGATCGCAGATACAACAGGACCATTAGAAAATGTAGAGCATTTTACAAGAGCACTTTCAGGAGCAGAAGTCAATGTATCGATCGGATTGACCAGATTAGGTCACAGTGTGGAATATCTTACCAGATTAGGAGATGATCCATTTGGTCATTACATTGCTAAGACATTAGGAGAGAATCAGATCGGTATTTCACTTCTTAGTTATGATCCTGTTTATCGAACAGGAATTCAGCTGAAAAACAGAGTTACTGATGGAAGTGATCCATATGCACCATATTATAGAAAAGGATCAGCAGCATCACATATTTCAGAAAAAGAAATTGATGCGATTGATCTTACAGATGTGAATCTGGTACATATTACAGGAATTCCACCTGCATTATCACAAAGCGCCAGAAAAGCGACATTTCGTCTGATGCAACGTGCAAAAGATAAAGGCATTTTTATCACATTTGATCCAAACCTGCGACCTGCATTATGGGAAAATGAAGAAACAATGTGCTCAGTGATCAACGAATTAGCTTCTATGGCAGATGTAGTTCTTCCAGGAATTGAAGAATGTAAGATTCTTCTCGGAACAACAGATATGGAAGAAGCAGCTCAGATGTATCAAAAAGCTGGTGCCAAGATTGTCATCATTAAAGATGGATCAAAGGGAGCATTCGTAAAAGAAAATGAAAACACTTATACAGTTCCAGGATTCCATGTCGATAAAGTCGTTGATACAGTAGGAGCCGGTGATGGATTCGCAGTCGGAGTCATCAGCGGAATCCTCGAAGGAAGAACGATTAAAGAAAGTGTAAGACGAGGAAATGCCATTGGAGCGATCCAGGTAATGAACATCAGTGATAATGAAGGACTTCCTACAAAAGAAGAACTTGATAAGTTTATAGAAACCAATAAATAAAGATGATGTAATGTCATACAAATTCCTAACATATAAATATCCTTTATAAAACAATAAAAAAATAAAACTCCAAAAACACAGAAAGCTGTCGCTAGTTGCGACAGCTTTTTATGAATACTCAATACATTCCCGTCATACAATAAAAAAATTTTACAAAAACTTATCATTTCCATGTACCTTCCCTTAATCTTCCAAGTTTATAGTTAAACACAACAGAGAATGATTGGCTATATTAAAGGAGGATCTTATTGTGAGAACAATTCGCAGAAACATAGCAAGAAATGCAAAAAAATATGCAGCAAAAGCAACTGTATCAGCCATGATGTTAGCAGGCGGAGTTATGATGGCATCTCCAATTCTTTCATCAACAGTCAGCGCAGCGACAGAACACTGGAATGATGCATCTGCTTCTAAAACAGAAAGCTGGTCCACATGGAAAGCAAACTGGGATAAATACAGCACAAACTATGAAAATGTATCCCTAACACCAGGAGCGACAGAATCACAGCTTAATTTTGCATACTACAGCAAGACAGAAGAAACACCAAAAGTTAAGATCGCAACAAAAGCAGATATGTCTGATGCAAAAGAAGTCGAAGGAAAACAGACACAGGCAGTAGCGATCGAAGGTGTTCAGTACTATTCTAACAAAGCATCTGTAAATGACCTGAAAGAAAATACAACTTACTACTATCAGGTATTCCAGAACGGAAAATATCAGGATGTACAGAAATATTCTACAAAATCATTTAAAAACTATTCTTTCTTATATGTAGGAGATCCTCAGATCGGAGCATCTTCAGGACAGACAAGTACTGAAGGAGATGCGATGAAAGATAATAACTATGCAGCAAGAAACGATAGTTATAACTGGAACAACGTATTAAATAATGCGGTAAAACAGAATCCAAATCTAAGTTTTGTTGCATCCGCAGGAGATCAGGTAAATAACAATAACAATGAAAAACAGTATGCAGGTTATCTTGGAGCAGATGCTTTAAGATCTCTTCCAGTAGCAACAACGATCGGAAACCATGATTCAGGATCAGAACAGTATAGCATGCATTACAACAATCCAAATGCATTTGAGACAACTGGATATAGAAATACAACAAAGTATACAGAAGGAAAGACAGCAGCAGGAACAGACTATTATTACACATATGGAAATACATTATTTATCGTATTAGACACAAACAATTACAACTGTGCAACTCACGAAAATGTTATGCGTAAAGCGATCAAAGAAAATCCAAATGCAAAATGGAAAGTTGTAATGTTTCATCAGGACATTTATGGATCAGGATATGATCATTCAGATTCTGACGGAATGGTTTTAAGAACACAGTTAACACCATTAATGGATAAATATGATATTGATGTTGTACTTCAGGGACATGACCATACATACTCCAGAACATATCAGTTACAGAGTGATGGACAGGCACATGATAAATTCGCAAAAACAGAAAATACAGCAAATTACGCAAAAGAAAACAACTGCTACGAAATCGTTGATACAACAAAAGGTGGAACGGTTGTAAATCCAAAAGGAACTGTATATTTGGAAGCAAACTCAGCAACAGGATCTAAATTCTACAACCTGATCACAGCAAAACAGGATTTCATTTCTGAGAGAAGCCAGACATGGACACCAAGTTATTCTGTAGTCAATGTAACAGATGACTCCTTTGAAGTTACAACATACGATGCGGACACAGGAAAAGTATTAGACGGATCATCTTCATATAAGATCGTGAAGAAAGCAGAAGATACAAAGAAAGAAGATACAAAGGAAGAAGATACAACAGCAGTACAGGCAAAAGACCAGACGATCACAGCAACAGCATCTTATAAGAAGAGCGAAACATCCAAAGCATTCAAATTAAATGCAAAAACAAATGGAAATGGTAAACTCATTTACACAACATCAAACAAAGCCGTTGCAACAGTAGATGCTGCAGGAAAAGTAACAGTCAAAGGACCAGGAGTTGCCAAGATCACAGTCAAAGCAGCAGCAACAGCAAACTACAAAGCAGCTTCTAAAACAGTTACAGTGACTGTAGCACCAAAGAAACAGAGTATCTCTTTAGTAAATAAGATCAAAAAACAGCTAACGATCAAATGGAAAAAGAATACGAAAGCATCAGGATATCAAGTTGTATATTCTACAAACAAGAAATTTACAGGTAAAAAGACAGTAAGAAAAGCAAAAACAACAACATCTTACAAAATCAAAGGTCTGAAAAAAGGGAAAAAATATTACGTAAAAGTCCGCTCTTATAAAACAGTAAATGGAAAACGTATTTATGGAGCCTACAGCACAGCCCAAAAAGCAACAATCAAATAGAGATGATAAAGAATTAGTGTCGTAACTTAATTTATCAGACAGAGCAAAAGCCTGCGCCCGGAATGATAGATCCGGACACAGGCATTCTCTGATTTTTCTTTATAAATAAAAGGCTACAATTTATAGAAAGAAGACAACTTATGGAAAAAGCAATATCATGGAAAAAAATCTTGATCTTCGCGATAGCAGTGTGTTTATTTGCAGGGATCATATTCAAATGCAACCAGTTTCAGAAAACGCCATTGGCATCCTATAAAGGACAAAAATATGAAAAAGCAGTTGTAACAAAGATCATCAAAGATAATCTTGCAGAAGACGGAAGTCGTTATGGAACGCAGAAAGTTCTGGTCAAAATGACAACGGGAACCTACAAAGGAAAAGAAAAACAGGCGATCAATCCAAGCGGAACTTTATTTGGAGCTGACTGTAAAGTAGGAGCAAGGATCATCGTAATCGTAAATAAAAGTGGAACAAATGCAGGATTTACCGTATATAGTCAGGACCGTACCATGGCAATCTATGGATTTGTGCTGATCTTTGCAGCGGTGGTATGTGCGATCGGTGGGAAGAAAGGTGTTTATGCCATTTTAAGTCTTGTATTTGCGTTTGCATGTATCATCGGTATTATGTTCCCGATGATGTATCGGGGAATCTCACCGATCGTGTTGACGATCATTGTAGCGGTGTTGACAACGATCGTAACATTAGGACTTCTTGGTGGATATTCGAGCAAAACAGTGTCCGCAATCCTTGGAACAGCGATCGGAGTCGTGATCGCAGCAGTGGCAGCGATGGCATTTGGAAAAGTAGCAGGGATCACAGGGTATAATGTATCGGATATCGAAGCATTGAACTATGTCGGACAAAATACAAAGATAAAGATCGGAGAATTGCTTTTTGCCGGAATCATCATTTCAGCATTAGGAGCCGTCATGGACGTTGGTATGTCCATTGCATCTACGATTCAGGAAATTTATGAAACAGACAAAACACTGTCAATGAAACGACTTTTTGTATCAGGCATCAATGTTGGAAGAGATATGATGGGAACGATGACGAATACACTGATCTTTGCTTATGTGGGCGGTGCAATGACAACATTAGTGATCAATTACGCATATGATCTAAGCTACAGACAGTTAGCGAACTCTTATGTGATCGGAATTGAGATCATGCAAGGATTATCTGGAAGTCTCGGTGTTGTATTAACAGTACCGATCACAGCATTGATCGCATCATTTCTTGCAGTACGCAAAAAATAAATTTTATAATTCATAAAATAAATCATAAATACGGTCTATGGATTTTATAAAAAACATCTATAAATCTATTGACACAGAAAAAAATTTCCTGTATCGTAAAAACATCAAAACAAGGAGAAACTAAGATGACAACAAGTAAGATGAATAATTGCACATTTTATTACTTTAGCTTTCAGGGTTATTATTTTTATCCTGACTATTTTTGTTGCAATGAATCATCGCCAAAACTTATGTCACTTTAAACCGACAGAGTGAAACATTTAAGGCATGCATTCTTGCAACAGAGTGCATGCCTTTTCTTTTTTGTTAGGCTTTAAGCCTGTTCAGCACAGTGGAGTTTCTCAGAAGAGAAACGGAACTTTGATGAACAAATAAACCACCGGCTAGGCCGGTGAGTCAGCATTGCTTAAGCTTACAGTAAAAAACCTCCAGTGATATAATTATGTTGGTTCGCCAACCACATAAAATCAAAGGAGGTTATCCAAATGGATATAAACAGTTTAGCACATACGAAATGGAATTGTAAGTATCATATTGTTTTTGCACCAAAATATAGAAGAAAAGTAGCGTATGGGAAGATGAAACAGGATATTGCGAATATTTTAAGTATGCTATGCAAAAGAAAAGGTGTAGAAATAGTAGAGGCAGAGATATGCCCAGACCATGTGCATATGCTTGTAAAGATACCACCAAGTTTAAGTGTTTCAAGTTTTGTAGGGTATTTGAAAGGAAAAAGTACACTTATGATCTTCGAACGCCATGCAAATTTAAAATACAAATATGGAAATCGCCATTTCTGGTGCAGAGGATATTACGTAGATACTGTAGGGAAAAATGCAAAGAAGATACAAGAATATATTCAAAATCAATTACAAAATGATTTAGAGTATGATCAGATGACACTAAAAGAATATATTGACCCGTTTACGGGTGAGCCAGTAAACCAAAATAAGCCCCATAGGGCTTGATAAGTAAATGACGGTACAGTTGGCGAACCAAATTCGATGAGTCTTTAGACTTAGCGTCGGTAATAAGCCCTTATAGGGCTAGTACAAACCACCGGCTAAGCCGGTGGTTTTGATTTTACTCAAAGAAACAAAGGCCGCACCAGAGAAGCAAGATAGAAACGACTTGCCAGGAAAGGACGAACATCATGATTATTATTTTAAAGAAACAGGCAGAAGAAGCAAAGATCAACGCATTAAAGAAAGAGATGGAAGAGCAGGGACTGGGAATCCACGAATCCGAAGGTGTTAACACAAGGATCCTTGGATTAGTGGGAGATACATCTGTTGTAGATATGCGTCATATCATGGCAAACAGCATCGTTGAAAATGTACAGCGTATTCAGGAGCCATACAAGAAGGCCAACAGAAAATTCCATCCAAATGATACCATTGTTGATGTAAGCGGGGTAAAAATCGGTGGTGGAAACTTCCAGGTGATCGCAGGACCATGTTCTATTGAGACAAAAGAACAGATCACAGAAGTAGCAAACGATGTGAAGAATTCTGGTGCAGGACTATTAAGAGGAGGAGCTTTCAAACCAAGAACTTCCCCATACTCTTTCCAGGGACTTCATGGAGAAGGATTAGAATTATTATTAGAAGCCAAGAAAGCAACAGGACTTCCAGTTGTTACAGAGATCATGGATGCAAGTCATCTTCCATTGTTCGAAGATGTGGACCTGATTCAGGTTGGAGCAAGAAATATGCAGAACTTTGAATTATTAAAAGAATTAGGAAAAATCAACAAACCAATCTTATTAAAACGAGGACTTGCAGCAACGATTGAAGAATGGTTAATGAGTGCAGAATACATTATGGCAGGTGGAAATGAAAATGTAATCCTTTGTGAGAGAGGAATCCGAACATATGAGACAGCTATGAGAAATACATTAGACCTTTCTGCAATCCCTATGATCAAGAAAAAATCCCATCTTCCAGTTATGGTAGATCCATCTCATGCAACTGGAATCAGAGATATGGTAGAGCCAATGGCATTAGCAGCGATCGCAGCTGGGGCCGATGGATTAATGGTAGAAGTTCACAATGATCCAGCCAAAGCATTATGCGATGGGCCACAGTCACTGACACCAGAACAGTTTGATACATTGATGAAGAAGGTAAATAAGACAAGAGAATTCTTTCAGACATTATAACTAGAAAAAATCTTGCTGAGAATTGTAAATTGGGATATACTATAACTAAAGAAAGAAAAAGACAACCCGGGAATCCATCGATTTCCGGGTGTTTGTCAGTTTTACAGATTCTAGGGAAAAAGGAGAGATATCTTATGAAAGTAATCGTCGGACTGGGGAATCCGGGAAAGAAATATGACAACACAAGACACAATATTGGATTTGAAGCCCTTGATTATATTGCAGACAAAGAAGGCATAAGTATAAATACAGGGAAACACAAAGCATTGATCGGAACTGGTTATATGGGAGGAGAAAAAGTCCTTCTTGTGAAACCACAGACATTTATGAACTTAAGCGGGGAAAGTCTTCGTCCAATCATGGATTTCTACAAATTAGAGCCAGAAGATTTTATCATTATTCATGATGATATCGACCTTGATGTTGGAAGACTGCGTATCCGAAGAAAGGGAAGTGCAGGGGGACATAATGGACTGAAAAGTATCATCAGTCATTTAGGAAGTATGGATTTCCCAAGGGTGAAGATCGGTGTTGGAGAGAAACCAAAAGGATATGATCTGGCAGATTATGTATTAGGACATTTTACCAAAGAAGAACAGGCAATCTTTGCGGAACGTTTTGATGAAGTGTACGATGCAGTACAGCTGATCGTTATGGGCGACATCACAGAAGCGATGAACCGCCACAATAAGAAAAAGTAGGGATAGAAAGTGTTAGAACATATATTAAAAGACGATCCGGTATACAGACAATTAAAAGATGAGGTCGAAGATTACTGTGGCCCGGTTCTTGTATCAGGATGCACCGATACAGCCAAATGGCATTTGACCAGTCTGATCGGAAATCATAGGAAAAAGCAATTTAAGATCATCATCGTACCAGACGAGAACAAAGCAAGACAATGGGTCGAGGCAAGTCATTTCTTTGGAGAAAAGGTTCAGTATATTCCGGCAAAAGATCCATTGTTTTATACAGCCGATGTTCATGGAAATGCAATCGCAAGAGACCGTATGCTGGCGATCAAGAAGATCGTGGATGACAAATGTGGAACCTTTGTGATGACGATCGATGCTGTGATGGATCAGGTTGTTCCATTAAGTGATATCAAGAATCATAAGATGACGTTTAAAATGGGAGAGACACTGGAAGAGGCAACGATCGCAGAAGAATTTGTTGCCAGAGGCTACGAAAAAGCACC
>ENA-OQHL01000324-OQHL01000324.1-human-gut-metagenome-genome-assembly--contig:-NODE-324-length-36759-cov-11.502320_pt1 | contig 36759 bp, 43 predicted proteins | sample MGYA00242565_ERZ504723 | MGnify/ENA primary metagenome ERZ504723 (study PRJEB26092, sample SAMD00036211) | human gut metagenome | host: Homo sapiens | study: EMG produced TPA metagenomics assembly of... | reverse complement strand
TGGACTTGGCTATTTTATCAGTTATGAATTGGGGTCATTTCTTGCACAGTGTATCAATTTTCCACTTCAGAGAAATATTACTTTTAAAAGCCATGGAAATCCTGTATATCAGGCAATCTGGTATTTTGTTGCATGGGTGGTAATTTCACTGATTTGTAATGGATTTAATAATCTGTGGATGCCAGTTGCAGCTGCATATGTGGCACCGGCAGTCTATAACATGCTTGTGACAATTATCACAGGTGGAGTTTCTATGGTGATTTTTTTCTTTGTGTTTAAAATTATTTTCCCAGAGGGGAAGTCTGAATAGAAGAAATTAGCAAGTATGCCTGAAATCTAATAATAAAAGAGATGAGGAGTAGTAAGAAAATCAGACAAATATATTTTTCCAAGAATTTGTCGTAAAAATGTGGTCAAACCAAGAAAATCGAGTGCGAAAGAGAATGTTACGCCATGCACAGCTCGGGAAAGAATTCCCTCGCTGTAGGGCTGTCGCCCTATAAAATAGCAAAAAAAGACGCCTTTGCAAGTGATATGTACCCCTTTTACTGGACATCCAGTGAAAGGGGTATTTTTATGCGTTATACTTACGAATTTAAGAAAAAAGCTGTTGAATTGTATCGCCAAGGAAAATGGATTGATGCACCCAATGATATAATAAATCTAAAAAATTTTCATGACATGATTGTCAGATGGCATCATTTGGAAGAATCAAATACTTCTGATTGTTTAAAACACTATGGTACAAATAAAAAGTGGTCTCCAGAGGAAAAATATGAACTTGTTGCACGAGTTATAGCTGGAGATACTATTACTTCAGTTGCTTATACTGTGGGTATAAACAGTGGATTACTTGCTCAATGGATTCGCAAATATAAAATATGGGGTTATAATGGACTTGTAGGCCGAAGAAAAGGGCGAAAACCAAAGGAGTCCGCAATGAAAAAAATGAACATAAATAATCCACGTAAATTAAATGAGTCTGAATATGAAGAACTGATTCGTTTACGAGCTGAAATTACTTATATTAAAGCAGAAAATGAAGCAATAAAAAAAGAGATCGCCTTGAGAGAAGAAAGGGAAGCTGCGCTACTCAAGGCGAAAAAGCAGCAATCATCAAAGAACTCAAAGAAAAAGGATATCTGTTAAAACACTTGTTAAAGGCTATGAATATGGCGCGTTCTACATACTATTTTGAAATTAATAAAACAGATCCAGTTGCTATACGAAATGAAGAATTACTTCTAGTTATTAAAAAAATATTCGTAGAAAACAAAGGCAGATATGGGGTACGCAGAGTTTATATGGAATTAAAAAATCGTGGCTACAACGTAAATCATAAGAGAGTTCAACGTCTTATGCATGACGCTGGATTATTTGGAAAACGTCCAAAAGAAAAATATCATTCTTATAAAGGTGAAGTTGGGAAAGTAGCCGACAATGTAATTAATAGAAATTTTTCAACTACTTTACCTCTGCAAAAGTGGACAACAGATGTATCCCAATTTAATTTTTCGTGGGGAAAATGCTATCTTTCTCCTATTTTGGATATGAATACAAATGAGATTATTTCATATGATTTAGCGCTAAGTCCTAATTTAGAACAAATAAAAAGAATGCTTGATAAAGCCTTTGATAAGTATTCTTCTGTAAACGGTTTAATTTTGCACTCTGATCAAGGATGGCAATATCAACATGCTTATTATCGAAATCGTTTGAAAGAACATGGAATAATTCAATCTATGTCTAGAAAGGGGAATTGCTACGATAATTGCATCATGGAAACATTCTTTGGAAGAATAAAAACAGAACTGTATTATGGTTTTGAAAAAGATTATACATCATTTGAAGAATTTGCAATTGCTATTGATGAATATATTGATTACTATAATAGCAAACGAATCCAGGCAAAAACAAAATGGATGCCTCCTGTAAAATACAGAGAAGCATCCATGATGTCCGCCTAACTTATAAATATGTGTCCAGAATTCTGGGTACATATCACTCTCTGGTAAAGAATAGGCGGCTAAATCTTAGCTAAACATATTTGCCAGGACGGGGAACCTTGACTTCCCTTACTGGCTGTCTTGATAAGTATATTATATGCCAGCTTCAGGAATTTGTCAATTTCCCGTTGCAAATCACCCATATCTCTTACTATCCCCATTTTCTTCTTATACCGCTTCGAGGTATGCCAAATCTTTCACCGCTTCAAGTCGTTTCTTACAAGCTCTGTATATTTCCTGATAATGTTTCCCTTGCATAATTCCCAGATCAACCTCATGCAAAATGATATTTTCCATTAAAGACAAGTTATTAAGCTGCATCACCGTAGCTTCGTCCCTTTTGTTGATTCCTGCCATTTTATTTGCCAGTCTGGTATAAGTCATATAAAGCATTTCTGCATGACTGCTTCCCTGCCCCTTTGCATACTCAACAAGTTTCTGAATCGTATCCGTCTCTGCCTTTCTGGTAAACTTTCCTGCCTTCCGGGTTTCAATCCACATTTGAGTAGATTTCTCGCGGATAAAGTTCTCCATCTGATTAAATGCCCGGATATACTGCAATTTCCATTCAAGAGCTTCTTTCCCGGTAAAACCCATTACCAACAATGAAAAGCCATCTCTCGTCATTAAAAACATAGGATATCGTTTTCCACGATTCTCGTAAGTTGATTCGAAGAAAAATTTCGCTCCACCATTTTGGACACCTCTTTTTCCTATCAACTCTCCATACATTCTTCTTATTTCGGCTATCAGCTTGTCATGCCTCTTTCCAAACTTCTCGGCCACCTGCAAACTATCACACACAGCTTCATCGTTCTTTAAATACACAAGTTCATTCATCTGTACGCCTTTCTTTAGCTATATCCAAAAATACCATCTTATTCCATCAATTTATTAATTTCTCACCGCTTCCTCACCGCTTCGAGCAAATATATCGATGTTAATCGACAGTTCAAGCACTCCCGGTTCTCGCCGCCTTTTTGACCGTTCTTCACTGCTTCCTCACGGCTTCATTCTCAACAACACTCCTTAAAATAGTGAAATAGCTCCTTGAACCGTAGGTTCGGCAGCAGGATTTTTATTAAATGCCAGCATCACCGCTTCTACTGTTTTATCGGCTCATTTAGCCTTTTTATCTACTCTCCCTTACAACTTTACCTCAAGCACTTTGCAATCGTTTCTTGCCCTGTTTTATCCTTGTGTTGCTGTATTTTCAGACCTGTTCTGTTTCAGTCTTTCTCCCATCTGCTGCCGCTGGTCCTCTGTGTACTGCCTTGGCGGAGAAATCCGAAGCCAGGATACTGGAACATGAGCACAAATGCTTCCGTCCTCGTTATCCGCAATGATCCGGCAATCTTCTGGGTGCTTCTCTGCCAGCTTGCGGATTGCAGACTTATACCGGCCCTGTGAGAATGATAAAGTTGCTCTGGTACCGTTGGTCATAAATTCAATTACATTTTCGTTACATCCATCCATAAAAACCTCCTTTTCGTTTTGTTCGATAATATTTACAGTCTTATTTTTCGGGGTTCGCTCGGGCTTCGTTCTAACGCACTTTACTCTTTTAGGGACTCCGAAATCTCCGAATATCTACGCGCGTAATCGTGTCAACAAACTCCTTTGCGTGCGTAATCGCGTCCACGAATCCCCATACTCCCGACATTTTTTGTTTAAAAATCCATCAATTTGTAATCATCTTTAATATCATCAGGTAATCCCTTAAAAAGAAAATTCTGAGGCATTCTTCGCAGTACTCCAACAATTTCAAATCGCTGTTCACTCTCCAACATAGTTTTTATTTCTGGATATTCTTCAACATTCTTTGTATACCATGACTTCTGCTGTGGCGGAGAATACCGTGGATCATCACGCACATACAGGAACAGCCACTCTATACACAGGCTCATTGTAAATTGAACATGCAACCCACATTCGTAATAATATTGAGCTATCATTAATGCATCATGAAGTGTAGTTGTTATCCGCTCTGGTTCCTGATAATTTCCCTCTGGATAATATTTCACGATACATTCATCTTTCATAAAACTCCATGGAGCAATGGACACAAACGGAGCATGATCTGCCTGAACCGCCATTACCATCTGAGCTCTTTGGTATAAAGCATCAAGCCTTTTAATCAACGGACTTCCCATGATTCACCACCACCTTTAAATATGCAAATCCTTTGTCTGTTTCTTCGTCCCATTATGCCCCTGTGATTTCTTTCTGGCATTTTCCCTTTTGCAAGCTCTCAACCACTGATGCAACTCCGGCACGCTTGTAGCCCTTATCGTTACACGCTTATTTCTTCTCGGCATTTAATACTCCTTCCTCTGGCAAACGTGGAATATTAAGAATGATGGTCGTTACAACGCTATGCTTCTGCTGAAATTCAGCCAATTTCTTCTCATTGTAAATACCATCTTCGCCCAATATTGTATAAAGTCTTTCCTTTCCGGGAACAGGCTTTACCATGATCAAGTGAATAGTATCTGCTTTCTTTTGCAATAGCATAGCCCGTTCTTCTGCTTGCTTTAATCTTGCTTGTATATTCATTATGTCCGCCTCCGCTGTGATTTCTGCTCCTGTTCTACTCGTGACATCAATTCTTCCATAGCTTCCAGACGTTCAATCATATCTACATTCTTTGTCCACTGAGAGCACTGTGACAATGCTGCATTAGCCGCGTTCACTCTGATCTGTGCCGGCACTTCCGTATCAGTAGCCGTATTGACCAACACTGCTGCACATTCTCCAAGTTTTCCCTGCAGGTATGCAATCGCTCCTGTTACGGCCTCGTTTCTTGCCTCAGAATACTTACGCTGGAAGCTGTCTGAATGAATCACAGTATAAATTGTAGGTCTGGGAATCTTCGTCTTTTTGGATATCTCACTTATATTTGGACACGTTAAAAATGCCTGTACTAATATGTCCTCACGTGCTTCTGCTGATATACCTTTTGCCATAGTAATCACCCCTAACTAATCAATGATATTTTCCAATACATAAAAACAGACGGTTTTGACAGGTTCTATTCCAACCTTTAGAACGGATATCTATTACATGCCTTTAATGCCGCCCGGAACACTGCCAGTGTTTTCTTCCGGTATGCATAGAAATCTTTATGGCAAAGAGATATGACTCTACCGTAAGCCATTCTGTCATAGCTCATTCCAATTACGATGCAACAATAAAGTTCATCAGAAACACTCGGATACACTTCTGCTGCGCACTGTAACAACAATATTTTGTCCCTCATTTCAAGCTTTCGACAAAACTCATTAAATTTCTTATCTTCTTCCTCTGAAAATCCATAATCTTCATAAGTTGCTTCTCTTGTAAGCATTCAATCACTCCCTGCATTCTCCCTGCCACGCTTTCTGCATGACAGGGAATTGTTTTATGCCAATTCAAACGGATTTCTTCCGCTTGTGCTGCGTCTTAATTTTGCTTCCTCAATAATTTCGTCAAATACTGTTCTACGATTAATCTGAGCAGTAAAACGATAATTTCCACTACTCTGCTGTCCACCAGATTCCTCTCGAACAATCTTTCTGAGCAGTGCTTCTGGTGTTTCAATGTTATTGCCCTGTTTCTGGTCACCAAGGACAGCCAGAAATTCACTTCTTGGTGGAATGACCGCACCTTTAGCCAGATACGGAATTGTATTTACCCTTGGCAAACTCATATTGTAATAGCCCCATCTCCGGTTACCTGTAGGACCCGTTACATCATAAGAAAAGCTGAATGCTCTTTCGATTCCAGACAGAGAACTATTAATATTTCCTATCGTGCTGTTTACTTTTCCAACAACATTATTCAATGTCCTTGTGATTCCACTGGTTGCATTTGAAATTCCATTTGCCAGATTGTTTCCCATCCTCGTTCCGATAGACTTCATCTCACGTGCTAGCCCTTCCAGGCTTCTTTCTGTATTCCGGATCATCTCAGAAATTATCTGTGCAATACGTTCACCGGCCCATTTCCATTTATTGGTCATGGTATTGTACTGACCGGAGAAATGGCTATCTACTGTCTTCTGCATCTCTCCAAGCTTCAGATTTGCATGCTGCTTCATCTGATCAAGGTTCTTATCCACCTCCGCTGCTGAATTGCCCCAGTTTGTCACTGTTGCTGTGTTCACCCCGCCGGAAGCGTCCTCTGCTGCTTTCTGGAGTCCTGCCAGATTCGTTTCTGCATCTGTCTTCATCTTTCCCGTAGAAGTCGTTACTGTCTGCTGCGCACCAACAATATTTTTGTCTACGCTGGTCTTTGTAGCCTGTACTGCATTCGGGAAGACCTCTGAGAAAATTCTTGCAGCAGTCTCAGTATTTCCGCCCATATTCTTAACTGCTGCCATGACGTTGTTATATGCATCCTGTGCAGTACCACCAGAATCCACTGTTCTTTCCAGTGCGTTCAATAACTGTCCCTGTTCATCCGTTCCAAGATGCATCTGATTTGTCAAATTTCCAATAACAAGTTTCAGATCATCGTAAGATTTCTGAGCACTCTGGCTTCCAAGATTAATCTGACTTGCCATGTTGGTTGTATCACTGCCGAGTGTTTTAATGGATTCTGACAGGATATCAAACATATCCTCTGTAATGAGCCCCTTCTGTCTCAATGTCTCGAATGCCTGTGTTGCCTGCTCAGATGTCACGCCCATTTCACCCAGCTTATCAATAAGTTTCTGCGTTGCACTGGACTTTTCCTCAGCAGTCATTTCCTCTTTCTCAAGAGACTCTTTCAGATTCCAGATTTCTGTTGCAGAACCGGATATGATATCGCCACGCCGCTGTAATGTCTGAATGAAATTGTCCATGGTATTTCCAAATGTACCACCAACACCATTACCACCCTGCATGGTCTCCACCATTTTTGCCAGTTCAGAAGTAGCTGCGGCTGCCGCAACACCCACACCGGCAATCAATCCTGCAGTGCCTACCAGTGGCGCAATGGCTGATGCAAGAGAAGTAAAGCTTCCTGCCGCGCCTTTTACTGCATTGCCTAAAAGAGTAGTCAGATTACCGGACAATTCTCCGATTGCTTCGGATCCGATCAGTTTCTTTCCAATTGCCTTTAGTAGTAATTTTACGAGGGCACTGATTCCCGTGATATCTGCAATCTTCACTGCAATAAACGCTTTACCAAGAAAAGCAGCTATCTTACCGGCTGTTCCGCTCGCCTCCATGCCATCAAACAGGCCTCCAAGCGATTTGACAACAGCTTTTATCACCTGCTTCAGGTGTCCAAGCCAGTCAACTTGTGTCAGCATATCTCCGACACCTTTTCCAAAAGCCTCCCAGTCTGTCTTTTCTGCCATATCCACTAGGGATCCACACAGATTGTCCAGAAAGGCTTCCAACTTACGTCCATTCGCTTTCCAGTCAAATTCCGATACAAAGGTATTGATACCACCGGCAATGTTATTTACCAGCTCTGACCAGTCAAAACGCTCTGTAAAGCTGTACAATGATGTGAATGCACCATTTAATCCGGTTGCCAGTGTATCTCCGATTTCTGAAAGGGAAAAGCTTGATACAGCACCATTCAGGCCATCCGCAACCGCCTGTCCAATTTCCTTATACGGAAGGCTGTGGACCATTCCGTTAAAGATATTCCAGGCAATCATGAACCTGTTTCCTATGAGCTGTCCAAGATTGTTCCAGTTGACTTCCCGAACAAAGCCGGCGATTCCGGTTGCAAATTTCTTACCAAGGTTTTTCCAGTTGATTCCTGTAATCAGGAGATTCAGCGTATTTACAATCGTGTTGATACCGGCACCAACCGTCCGCCCCATCAAATCCCAGTCGATGTGATTTACCAGACTGTTAAATGTTCTGGTAAATGCATTACAGAATTTTGTTATTTTGGGTCCAACCTTTTTCCAGTTGATAGCATCATAGACTTTTTGAAGTCCTTTATTTATTCCACTGGCAATATAAGCTCCAAGACCTTCCCAGTCTTCCGATTTAATGAGCTTCTTGATTTTATCCGCAATTCCTTTAATACTATTTGCAATCGGGACCGTTTCAAACATCTGTCCCGGTGTAGGTGCTTTGTATCCACCGGAATCATCTGTTCCTGCACTCCCACTGGTTGAAGCTTTGTGCACCTCATCCAACGAAGAAAGATAGCTTTTTGTCTGCTTCGATGCCTTTTTCGCATTCTTCGAGGTCTTATCAAGACTTGCAGCATAATCTTCCTGCACTCCAACGGCTTTTACAAAAGTATCCTGTCCGGTTAATGCTACTGCAAACATTCCCACATAAGTGATTGCCCTGGAAATCATATCAATAAATCTTGACATGATCGGAGCTACCACGGTGAGAACAGGTGCAAAGGCTGTAGCAAATGAGTTTTTCAGCCTCGTCATGCTGGACATTAAAGAGGAGATTGCTGAATTGGTACTATTAGAATACTGTGCCAGATTTTCAAATCCGGTCTTCACACCATCACTGACAGCACTTATCGCCCGGAATACCCCTGAAAACAGCAACGACATTCCCAGCATTCGGGAAAGACTCATTCTCGACCGATTTGTCTGTTTGTTCAGATTAAACATGTTCTCTACAGCTTTTTTCATCGCTGAGACCATGCTCTTAATCGAGGAACTGGCACTTCTCAATGCCGATCCCATATTTTTTACAACCATACCTACACGGGCAGCAGCCTTTTGAAGATTCTGCATAGCATGTGCCAGCCGGCTATTTTTCTGTCGGTATTCCTCAACCTTGTTTTTCAGATTATTGTATGATAAATACAGCCTTCCATTTATACGTTCCAGCTTCTGCGACTCCGTATTATACTTCTCGGCTGTATCCTTATACGCATCTGTTGATGTAGGATCCACATAGGCCCTTCCAGTTGCCTGCATCTCTTTCTGTTTCCGCTGTAACCGGTCAATATCTGCCCAGATACCGTCCATCTGTTTGTCAAGTTCCTTAAGCGGTGCAGAATCTATCGAAAAGCCCATGTCAAGCCATTCACGCTGTTTCGCTTCTATCTTTTCAAACTCATCTTCCAGAGCTTTCATATCGTCTTTGAGCTTTTTATATTCTTCTGTCTCGATCTTGACCTTGCTCAGTTCTTCGAGCTTTGATTTTAGCTCTGATACTTTACGTTCCTGCTTCTCGTAGTTCTGATACAGGTCTGTTATCGCTGTTATCTGCCTCTGGAAAGAACTTTTTGCTGAATCGCCCATCTTCGATACCTGTGCGGATATTCTGGTCACTCCAGCCTTTACAGCGTTCATTCCTTTCGACACACCGCCGGTATCTATTCTGGTATCAATGATAATTGAACCATCTGCCATGTTATATCTGCCTCCAAACTATTTGAGGTTAAGCATCTCATTCAGCGTGTCCTTGTACGCTTGCTCTTCTTCGCTGAGACGTGTTTTTATGTCAATAATATTCTTGTTTTCTTGATAAAATTTCTTTTCCCATTTGTCGAGCTTTTCGCCCTTTGCCTTTTTTGACCGGATTCCAACAACTGTATTGAACAGGCATTCACCGGATTCCATGAAATATCCGAAAAACGTCCACCAGTGCATGTATGGAACGGCTCTGATTTCTTTTCCGGCAACCTTGTTTACAGCCGGTACAATCATATCTCCGTCCTGTTCCCAGTCCATTAAACGGGGCTTTGGTCTGTTCGGGGCATCATCAGTCTGTCCACAGTCAATAAATTCACAGGCTTTCTGACATGCTTCTGTCAGATCTTCAAAAGGAATATTCTGCCACTCTTCATACAAGATCTGTAACATAATAAATGTTTTTGCCTGTTGATCTAAATCTGGATCATTCATAGCAATAAGAATGTCAATAATTGCTCTAAAATCTGTTCTGATAGTGTAAGCCACCCCATTAATATTTAATGAGGTGGGCAGTTCATAAGCTCTCATCCAGTATATTTTTCAGTGTACTTTTTCATCCGCTCCTGCTGCGCCTTTTCTCTGGCATCCAGTTCTTTTTCGATGATTCCACCGATAACAGTAATAATCTGTTCTGCGAACATTTCTCCGCTGTCGAGAGTGGTAAACGGACTGGTAATCTTGAAGAAGCTCTCTGATACAGGAGCACCAAACAACAGGTCAATCTTCTCCCCGGCTTCCTTTTCCAGATCTGGAAGAATTTCCTCAAAATCTTTGTCCTTAATCCTTTCGTTAATTCCAGTAAAGAAAGCTGCTGCCTCTTTGTATCTCTTTAAAATCCCGGCATCTGACGGAATAAATCTGAACACGCCCAGATCATTTCCGTCTTGATCAGTAATCTGGTATGTCTTCGCACCGGTCTGAACCACTACTTTTTCCATTAATCCTCACCCTCGCTTTCCTGTTCTTCTGCTTTCAGCTGTTCTTCCAGCTCGTTAAGTTCTTTGATATTATCCATGCATTCAATTGCTTTATCCGCTGTAGCTTTCATGGAATTACGTACCTCATCGCTCTGCACGAAATCCGCATAAAGTTCTCCAATGTTCCCAATCGCATTAGACAGAGAGCTAAACACGCCCTTCTGCAATCGCATTCTTTCCATGTGCAAGCGTTTCTGATCTGAAATCTGTTTCTTTCTTCCCATATCATTTTCCTCCGTTCTGCCTGTCATAAATAGCCGCCAGCTCACATACAATCACAAATAACAAAAGTGCAATAACTACCACAAAAACCACCTCCGAAACAATGAAATATTACCTGTTACATATATTTTACCATCAAACCTGACCACAGTTGTGGTACATGTTTGCCCCATCTTGCACCATTAAGTCTGGCATGATATGATACATCACAAGGGTGACCGCCCTCATTGCTCTTTCATACTGGCAGCAGGATTACTTCTTTTGGATTTCGTTTCTAAATCCCTGACAACAGCACAAAGAAGGTCCTCACACAACCGAGAATGATGATAATTCTTCCGTAACACTTCTAATTCTTTCATCATTCCCTGCCAGTATGTACCATCTTCAGGTCTGCCCGGAGGATACAGCCTTTTGTATAACCTCCAGCAACACGTGAAGATGTCATATATATGCTTTAATTCTTCTTTATCGTTCACTGGTTACTCCTCCGGCATGATATACGCTTTTTCTCCTGCTGCATACTTTTGAAACATATCATTCAACACTTCTTTTGCTCGTTCTGGACTTGCATATTCCGCAATACCAAATTCACCCTCACAAATACGGTTCTTACTTACATAACTGATATACGTCATTTTGAAATTTAAAATTCGTGTTTTATCCTGTGTCATGATTTTCATAATTATTGTCCTTTCCGGCGGTAAGCCGCCTATAAAATCCATTACAAAAGATTTAAAATCCTAAATGTGCAAAATGTGCAAATAGAATGTAAATATATATAAGAGTATTTTTTTTTACCTTCACATACTAAATGCACAAACTGCACATTTTAATAAAATTAAGAAAATGGTGTATCAAAATTCCCATCAACAGGATGAAAAGTTTCATCTACAAATGAATAACCTTTAATAACATTCTTAACAGTTTTTCCTGTAACGGTTCCTGTTTTACTCAATAGATTCTTTGTTTTTAATTCTTCGTAAAAAGATGTTCGTCCGTCAACTCCCAGTCCACAGTCATTGCACCACTGGGAGTATTTCTCATAAACATCCTTGGCCGCTAAATTCTGATCTGATTTTTCAAGACACTCTGAAATGAATTTTCCAATCTTGTCTGAGTCCTCGCTATACTCATGCGTAGCAATCTGCACAGCTGTAGGCGGCTCTAGTCCCTCTTTACGGTATAATGAAAGTCCCTGTATGCACCAGTTCAAAATACCATCTATCTCCTGCTGTAACTGTTCCTTTAAATGTTTGTTTTGCTCTTTCTCTGTGAAATGGCGTTCAAATGGAACAACCTTAACACGATTACTGCTAAATACTGTTTTATCACTGATAACTGGTAAATAATTGCTGTTCAAAATCAATTTAAATTTGGGTTTAAATTGAAATTCGTTCTCATGTAAAAACCTTGCAGATACGGTATCCCGACCGGTCAGTGTTTTCACTAGCGAAGAATCAAATAGCATTCGCCGTGGTGGTTCAGATGCTACCACAAACCTTGTTCCTGCCAGTTTTGCGATATCTGGCGAAGCTGTTCTGCTATCCTTATTTACCTTGATCGCCAATGATTCCGGGGAAATGGTAGTTGCGTAATCACCAAGAAGATATAGCAATAATTCTGTGATTGTACTTTTACCATTTCGTGTAGTAGCTCCAAAAAATATGTAAAATTCTTCCTCGCTTGTATCACCTGTCAAGAATCTGCCGGACATTTTTTGAAGATACTCGATTTTTGAGCTATCACCCTGCATAATCTCATTAACGGTCTTTTCCCATAACGTACAAGTGGCAGCAGGATTGTAATTTGCATTGCATATCTTCGATAAGAGTAAATCCGCTTTATGCTCTAACTCTTTTGGCTGATCTCCTGATAGATCGAGGACGCAATTTTTGCAATTAAGAAGAAAATCATCTTTATCAAGTTCCGTGTTATCAAAGAAATTCAAATCTTTTGCATCTGTAACCATTACATTTCTACTTCTATAATTCATCATTCCGGCGGCATACTTGATATAGGACTGTCTCTTATCGTCTGGCAAAGATACCGTAACAGAATAACGTACAAGTGCGTCTGCAAGTGTTTTAGCATTTCTTTTAGCTCTCATACCTTCCTGATCGGCTACCCAACGTGTACCGTCATAATACATCCAATCTTTTTTGGTTGGATTATAACGACTAACATCCATAAACACAGTTGCGAACAAATCGGCGCTCCCCCTGTCGTTCATTGGAAATCGCTCTACTGCATTAAGTTCGTTTAATTTCTTCAAAACTTCGTTCACATACTTATTGTCATTCTCATTCATGGCATTGAAGTTATTATAGTAATGACTGTTAACTTGCCAATCTCTTTTAAGCGCCGGAAAAACAGCTTTTTCAAGTTCTTTCTCTTTTAAAGGAGGGTTACAACGTTTTTCATTCTCTACTCTAACTGCTGCCTTAATCGCATCATCATCAAGCCCTTTAGTACGTAAACTCGCAATTAGTCTAACTATAGTATCTACCCTTTTTCCCTCTGGAATTAGCTCTGGCACTTTAAAGTTTGTTTTATGCTCAGAATCTCTTCTCTGTTTTTCACCTTTTAAAAAATCATTAACTATATTATCTACCTGCGCTATTTCATATTCTTCCGGTCCTTGTTCCCATTCATAAATATTGCCATTAGGGTGTACACTAGGTGGTGCTACAATATATCCCCCTTCACCCCTAATATCAACCCCCTCGTAAAGCCCTACTCTATTAGAATGTACAATAGCGTCTTTATAAAAATAATGGTAGCCACCTCTACCCGTTATGCTCTGCCAAGTTTCTGGAAGTTTCCCATGCTTATTTTGCCAATCTCTTAATACATCATACCCGTCAATCCCTTTATTTTTGTCAACATCCAAATCAATTACGACTAAACCGCTTGATTTGTTCCCAGTTGCGATGCCGATATTATACTGGGGGTTTTTGTCCCACCATCGTTCTATCGTTGTTCTCTCTGTTGTCGCCACTTTGCAACCACCTACAACTGCAGGCACTTTATCTCTGCAAACCAGTGGGAAAACTGCCAGTCCCATTTCTGCATAATGCAATGCCCATTCCTTCATGTTTTTCGCTTCTGCCGCCAAATATTCCACCACCTTATTCAGAATACTCTGCGATAATGTACTTATAAAATTTCTCTGGATTTACTCTCACAGTCCGCCCGATTCGGATTATTGAATTCGACTCTTTTGCCAGCCGCATAACTGTATTGATCCCAAGATTACTATCTTCTGCCATTTGCTGATAAGTAAAAAATTTCCCCTGAGGATTATTAGATTTTAATGGATTCATAAATTATTCTCCTTCCGTTCAATCAATAATTTCAGTTATATCTGTGTTTAAAGCTGTAGCAATACGTCCTGCTACAATCGGAGTCACATTCTTGCTGTTCAGAATCACATTCAATCTTCCCCTACTTACTCCTGCCCTCTTTGAAATTTCCGTCTTTGTCACTGCTTCTCTCGCCATAGCAATTTCGAATTTCATCTTATTAATCGTCATTTAACTACCTCGCTTTCTTTAATCACTATTGTGTTTACACAATATCACTAATGTGTTTTAATGTCAATAACAAAAGTGATTGTCAAACACATTTTGATGTGATATAGTACTATCAAAAGGTGGTGAACAAAATGTTATATTGTAAACATCCAAATAAATTAGCTCAACTCCGTCAAAACGCTCATTTATCTCAAAAACAGTTAGCTCAAAAATTAGGTGTATCGCAAGCATCCATTAACTATTGGGAGAATGGTCAACGTACCCCTTCTGTTAAAGCAGCCCAAAAAATATCAGATTATTTTAAAATGCCAATATCTGAAATATTTAGCCCATACAAAGAGGAAATTAACATCACCAATATTGTTAACGCTGCTGAAAAGTTTGCAACTTCACGGAAAACTAATGATGATATATCATCCATTATTTTTACTTCAAAAGAATACTCTATGCAGGAACTTCAAAGTATACAAGACTATGCCTCCTTTCTAAAATCGCAACGAAATCTTAAATAGTCACAAATCGTAGAAAATTTGTCTATATTAGTTTTGTGTTATAACCATTATCTTCGTCTGGTATTATCGTACATTATCTTTTGCAGTTTTATAAGTCCTAAACAATACACGTTTAAAGGAGTTTTGTATGAGTAACGGTTTTAAAAACACGTTTGGTCAGAGATTAGAATATCTCATGCAAGCATCGGGAATAGAAATCACTAAAAAAGGAGCTAATGCTGAACTTGCAAGAAATATGTTATCAAAGGGATGTCTCCCTTTTTACGTTAACAGTGATTTTAAAAAGAGTTGTGAAAGTGCTCGAAGCCGAATTGAAAATCACAGAAAAACTGATTTTGCTACCAGCATAGAAGGTAAATGGTTAAAGGCCTATTGCGATTACTTTAAATGTAGTGCAGATTATCTATTTGGATATATTGATTACCCCAGTCACATTGAGACAGATATAGCCTCTGTAACTGGTCTAAATTCTACTGCAATTAAAATATTGGAAAAATGGCATCATATTGGTTCCCTTAAAGGGCAAGATTATTCATGGGCGCGCAATTGTACGCGTGCTATCAATGATTTGTTGGAGGAAGATATCTGGTTCTCGCATGAAGTTTTACTTCCAATTGCAGATTACTGTGTTAAGCGTCATCGATATGAAGAACCAGCTCTTTCAGATCATGAGCGGACTAAAGCATTAAAAGATTTCCGATTAGCTCTTTTTACTGCAAGTGAAGGCCTAATCTCCTGCATAAAAGCCATTTATAAGAAAGAAAAATAAAAAAGCACCCAATACCTCCTGCTTCCCCTTAAGTAGATCCGGTTATTTACCTTGTCTACTTAAGAGGCATCATGTCATAAGGCATTGAGTGCTTTGTTGTATGTTTGATATTTTGTTTTGTATTGCATGATACATCAAAATAAGCTTTGATTATTCATTTTCCTGCATTGCACTATACACAATCATTTGAATAGACTTATAGAATTCCTCCAGAAACGTAACCCCTACATGTTGTGATTTCTCATAAAAATAACGCCAATCTATAAAGGCCTTATTTATTTCATTTAAATCCTCATTTAACTTTTCTTCATTATAATCTTCATCCACTTTCGTCATGCTAACTAATAAAACCTGAGAGATCTCACAACGATGACCTTCTTCTAATTGTTGGTATAAAGTTTTCAATTTATGTTCTCGTTCAATATTTTTTCCTTCAATTTTTAACAACGTTTTTAGTCCAATTTCACAAGCAAGGCCTTTCAATACAATAGATGGTATAATCATTGCACATTCTTCCTTTGAACCGTCATTTGCCAAAGCACTTTTAGCAATATCACCTAAATAATTTGATGCTCTTGCAAATATTTCCATTCCACCTTCCATACTTTTCTTTTTATCTATGTCATTCATTTTTCATTCCTCCCGTATACATTTTCTTCCATCATACTTCCAATTCTGCTATAACACAATAGATTATAATTCGACATTTTTCGACACATCAAAGCCGCGCTTTCATGCAAAAAGAGCCGGAACCTGTTACAGCTCCAGCCCATTTTAAGACATTATAGCATCCCTCATAAAGCTCTTATTGTATCGAAAGTGGCAACCAGCTATTTAAATAAAGACAATAAAGCTACCTCCCTAGTCGCCATTTTCTTTTCTTGCAAATAAATATCCACTTAACGTAAATAGTAAAGTCTTAATTACTTCAATAATAGAATTGGTCGTCTCACTTGTCTTTCCAAAAAGAATTGTAGCAACTGTATCTATTATAAAAATTATTCCCAAAAAAACTAAACAACCAACAATAAGTTTAAAAGCCGAAAAGTATCTTTTTTCTTTTCTATCCTTATCTTTCTCAGCCAGTCTTTTCGCTTTTAGGTCTTCATCTATTTCCGGGGAATCATCTAAAGGTTCATCTATTTCTTCGGTTGGTTTTCCATATAAAAAATCCTCATCTGTATTCACGCCGAAACAAACACCTCTTCCTCTTTAATATCCGCAATTGATAAATAAGGCTCTTGTCTTTTTGCTGCTTTATACCAAGCAGTTCCCTTTTTATGTGTCATCGCCGATAATGGAATCCCATCATATAATTTATATTTATCCCATATCGCGTTAATGCACTCTCTGAAATCAGCTGCTTTTTTTTCATTTACAATCAAAACAGACCCATTCTTTTCTTTAGAATAGCGTTTTATAGCATTTCCGCCAAATTCCTTAAATTCATCATATATGCTCCTTACTACCGGGCCATATTTCCACACTTCAAATCTATCCTGAAACAATATTTTATCTGTATCCTGATAATATTTCTTGTAAATTAAATAGACAAGCTTTTGTAATTTCATAGGAGTAATATCAATATCTTCTGAAAATCCCCGCTCCAATACATTGTTTGCAACATTTAATGCGGTTACCATATCATCGCCTCCTATCTTTTATCAATCTTTATCTATATTTATAATATACCATCCATTATATAAAATGTCAATCTCGTTGTCGAACATTTGTTCTTTTTAATTTTAAATACATCATTCTTGTTTCAATAAAGGTCTTATCTATATCTTTGCATATCTACATTTCCTAAATATAAGAAAAGCCCCTGTATTCAAGCAACCAAAGGTCTTTCTTTTTTCGTCCACATGAGACTAGCCATTTTTTTGCTAATGGCAACCATAACATATTTATTTCTATAAGAAGACAGCATACCTACTTTCCAATTTTTAATAATTTTGCATTAAACTGCATCAAATAATTTTACCCCTTCTCTTTTCACATTCGCATAAAACGGGTATACATCAACCCAATTCTGGAAGTGCTGCTGGCTTTTTGCTATCGGTTTAATGTCAAGGTCATGGTCCATGTTGAAGTCAAAAGTTTCTTCTGACAGCTCATGACGATACTGTTTAATATCTATGTCTGACAAGTCCAGGAGAATCATTATATCGATATCAGAATCTGCCTTATAATCTCCTCTTGCATAGGATCCATATAAAATTACTGTCTTTAAATGACTTCCATATATCTTCCGTAATATTTCAGTATACTGATCTAACAGCATTTTTATCGTTACCGGCACGCTGTTCTTTTCTTCGATATCTTTTTTATTTTTCGCCATAAAATCCTGTGTCAGCAAGCTCAACCCATTTCAGATACATTTCTTTATAATGTTCCTTAATGAACGCTCTGATTTTTCTTACTTCACGATCAGTCAGACTTCCTTGTTTCTCCAAAGTTGTATCACCATCATTTTTGACAAAAAACTTCGCTGATCCTGCTTCTGTCAGTTTTCTGTCGCTGGCATGAACATGCATGGCCTCGATCACACAGCTTGCAGTATAATACAGATAATAACCGCACACTTTGAATTCATAGTATTTCGGCATGGCTAGTCCTCCATAAACTGCTTATTGTTCAAATAGTAATCCAAGACTATCTGATTTTCGATATCATCCATATTGGTTTCCACAATCTTATCATCGTATATAACTGCTGCATGGTTTGGTCTATTCAGATTAAGTATCCGAATATATTTTCCCTCCTGCGTATATGCATATCCATTAATAATCATGTCTGCTGCATCTGCTACATCTTTTATATCAAGCTGCATAATCAATCCGGACCTCCTTTATTGGTGCAAGGAATTCATCTACATCATAATATAAGTTCTGAAGAATCGGAATCAGATCAATATACTCTTCCATCTCATTCAGGTTCTTATACTTCGCCATTACAACCAGATATCCTTTATCCCATTCTTTTACTTCTGTATATCTTTCCAGTTTTGATGATGTCGCAAAGCGGATAACCTGGTCTTTAAAAATGAATATCGTATACTGGCTGTCGCTTTTTAATATGGCACAGTTATCTGCTGTCTTTTTCATCTGCTCCACACCTTTCGCTCAATACTTTTTCTTTATTATAACCGAACCGTCATATCTTTTCTACTGGTTTCTGACACTATAAATTTGCATTTTCTCCGGCATTTGTCACAACAATGTCACAAAACCCTCATTCCCCGCTCACTGCCTATTCCCGCAAGCCCTGTAAATACAATACTTAGGGGAAATCATACCCGGATTTTATGAAGTTTTTATGAACAAAATTTCACATTTTTCTTTTCATTCCTGTCAAAATCATGTAGAATAGAGACTGGTGAACTAAACCAATTTAAGCAACAAGGAGTTATTATGAATCAAAAAGCATTAAATGCATTGGAATATCCAAAAATCATAGAAAAACTTACAGAAAAAGCGTCTTCTTATATGGGAAAACAGCTCTGTAAAAACCTGGAACCATCTACAGATCTGGAAACGATCCGCCTGATGCAGGTACAGACAAAAGATGCTTTGACAAGACTATTCCAAAAAGGATCCATTTCTTTTGGAAATGTCAAAGATATCCGTGGTTCTCTGAAACGTCTGGAAATCGGCAGTGCTCTTAGTATTCAGGAAATTCTGGCAGTCTGCGGACTTCTTGAAAACACTTCCAGAGTCAAAACTTACTCTCGTAAAGAACGTAACGATCTTCCTGGTGACTCTCTGGACAGCATGTTTGATGGACTTTCTCCACTCACACCTTTGTCCACAGAAATCCGCAGATGCATTCTCTCCGAGGAGGAAATCAGCGATGATGCAAGCCCTGCTCTCCGCCAGATCCGCAGAAACATGAAGATCACCAACGATCGTATCCATACACAGCTTGCAGGGCTGGTAAACGGCAGTGCCCGCACCTATCTACAGGACTCTGTCATCACTATGCGAAATGGCAGATATTGCATTCCTGTCAAAGCCGAATACAAAGGGCAGGTTCCCGGTATGATCCACGATCAGTCTTCTACCGGCTCTACACTTTTTATCGAACCAATGTCCGTAGTCAAGTTAAACAATGACATGCGCGAACTGGAACTTCAGGAGCAGAAAGAAATCGAAGTGATTCTGGCTGATCTCAGCCAACAGATTGCTACTGAACAGGAAGCAATTTCACTCAATCTTGAACTGATGGTTCAGTTGGACTTTATTTTTGCAAGAGCAACGCTTGCGATGGAAATGAATGCAAGCGAACCTGTCTTTAATGATGAAGGACGCATCAACCTCAAAAAAGCACGTCATCCCCTGATTAACAAGAAGAAAGTCGTTCCAATCGATATCCGTCTGGGTGATGAATTTGATCTGCTTGTTATCACCGGTCCAAACACCGGCGGCAAGACTGTTTCCCTGAAGACAGTCGGTCTGCTCACTCTCATGGGACAATCCGGTCTTCACATTCCAACTCTGGACCGCAGTGAACTTGCTCTCTTCCACGAAGTTTATGCTGACATCGGTGATGAGCAGAGTATTGAACAGTCATTAAGTACCTTTTCTTCCCACATGACAAATATCGTCTCTTTTCTTGGAAAAGCAGACCGTCATTCCCTGGTTCTGTTTGACGAACTCTGCTCCGGAACTGACCCGACGGAGGGTGCTGCACTGGCCATCTCGATTCTCTCTTATCTGCATGAACGCGGAATCCGCACCATGGCAACTACTCATTACAGTGAACTGAAAGTTTTTGCCCTTTCCGCTTCCGGTATCGAAAATGCCTGCTGCGAATTTAATGTAGAAACATTGAGTCCGACTTATCGCCTACTGATCGGTATTCCTGGAAAAAGTAATGCATTTGCAATTTCTTCCAAACTCGGAATCCCTGAATCCATCATTGAAAAGGCACGCGAACAGATCAATGAACAAGATGAATCTTTTGAAGACGTACTGACCTCGCTGGAAGAAAGTCGTATCACAATTGAGAACGAGCGCACAGAGATTGCACAGTACAAATTGGAAATTGAAACGCTTAAGAAACAGCTGGAAAACAAACAGGAAAAACTGGATGTTCAGAAAGAGCGTATCATCCGTCAGGCAAACGAAGAGGCACATAAAGTTCTTCAGGATGCTAAGGATTACGCTGACCAGACCATGAAGCTTTTCCATAAATTCCATAATGAATATGTAGACACCGCTGCTGTTGAACGTGAACGTCAGCAGCTTCGCCAACGTCTCAACAAAGCAGAACAGAAAATGGCTCAGCCAACCCCCAAAAAGAAACCAAAGAAAGTGCTCACAGCAAAAGATATCCACCTGGGCGATACTGTCCGTGTTCTCAGCATGAATCTCAAAGGTACAGTAAGTACCCGCCCGGATTCTAAAGGTTATCTGTTTGTTCAGATGGGAATCATTCGTTCCAAAGTCCATATTTCTGATCTGGAGCTGATTGATGAACCAGTGATCACCACTCCGTCTCTTTCCAAGACCGGGGCCGGAAAAATCCGTATGTCCAAATCAGCCAGTGTCTCTACGGAAATTAATCTTCTTGGAAAAACAGTCGATGAAGCAGTTGCAGAACTGGACAAATACCTGGATGATGCTTATATTGCGCATCTAAAAACTGTACGAATCGTTCACGGCAAGGGAACCGGTGCACTACGCAAAGGCGTTCACAATTACCTGAAGCGCCAGAAACATGTAGCCTCTTATCGTCTCGGCGAATTCGGCGAGGGTGATGCAGGTGTAACAATTGTAGAATTCAAAAAATAAGTGAAAGGCGAATACCATGGTAACAAAACAGAAAATCTTAATCGTAGATGACGACAACAACATTGCTGAACTGATTTCTTTATATCTTACAAAAGAATGTTTTGAAACCAGAATTGTAAATGACGGTGAACAGGCTCTGAAAGACTTTGCTTCTTTTCAGCCAGATCTGATTCTCCTGGATCTGATGCTTCCTGGCATTGACGGCTATCAGGTCTGCCGAGAGATCCGTCACACATCTGATGTGCCGATCATCATGCTTTCTGCCAAAGGCGAAACCTTCGATAAAGTACTTGGTCTTGAACTGGGGGCAGATGACTATATTATCAAACCGTTTGATACCAAAGAACTGGTTGCCCGTGTGCGTGCAGTCCTGCGTCGATTCAAAGTACGTCAGCCTGCTGGCAATCCGGATGAAAAATGTGTCAGCTTTCCAGATCTGACAATCAATCTGACAAATTACTCTGTCACATATATGGGAAAACAAATTGATATGCCGCCAAAAGAACTGGAGCTTCTCTATTTTCTGGCCGCATCTCCAAACCAGGTATTTACCCGCGAACAATTACTGGATCATATATGGGGATATGAATATATCGGTGACACTCGTACCGTAGATGTCCACATTAAAAGACTGCGCGAAAAAATTAAAGACCATCCTCAGTGGAGCCTCTCTACTGTATGGGGTATCGGATACAAGTTTGAGGTCAAAAACAAATGAAAAAGAAACTGACAACAGTGTTTTTTACCACATATATACTGCTTGGTGTCCTTGGTTTTTTGCTGGTAACATATGTCGGTTCTCACCTGTTAGAAAATCGCCTGGAAAAATCCATAAGTGCAGATATGTACCAGACAGCTCACCGCATTGCAGAAAATAATCTGGTCAGTCACAACATCACTTCTTCTAATATGGAGGAGATTCGGAACAATCTTTCCCTTGCTGCAAACTATCCTGATACGATCATCTGGATCATCAACAGCAACGGACAGATCATCCTCAGTACACGCAAAGATATCTCACCGGATAATCCAATTAACTTAGAAGGCTTCAACCCAGCCTCCTGGGACAGCAATTACTATCAGATTGGTGATTTCTACGGATATTTTCCCGAGACACATCTCAGCACGATTGCACCAATCACCGAGAATATGACAACGCGGGGATACGTTGCCATTCATTATCTGATGAGTGACTTGTATCAGAACCGTAGCACTCTGCTCTGGATCATTCAGATTTTGTATATTCTCACTTATCTCGGTGTAGCTTTACTGTTTTTCTTGTATATCCGCTGTATACGCAGGCCATTTCAGGAAATCACAAAGGGAGCTTCAGAATTTGCAAACGGAAATCTCTCCTACCAGATTCCTGTCGATTCAGAAAATGAGCTGGGATATCTTGCCAAGAATCTGAATTATATGGCTGATAAACTAAATCGTAACGGTGAATACCAACGACAGTTTATTTCCAATATTTCACATGATTTCCGTTCACCACTTACTTCGATCAAAGGTTACGTGGAAGCGATGATCGACGGAACGATTCCAGTGGAAATGCAGGAAAAATATTTAAAGATTATTTCATACGAAGCAGAACGTCTGGAAAAACTTACCCGCGGGCTTCTGACTCTGAATGAACTGGATATCCAGAAACGTATGCTTCATATCCAGCCCTTTGATATCAACAGTGTGATCAAAGCGACAGCTGCATCCTTTGAAGGCTCCTGTACCAGTCGCAATATTCTTCTGGAACTGATTTTATCCGGAAAGGAACTGATGGCACAGGCAGATATGGAACAGATCCAACAGGTGCTGTATAACCTTTTGAGCAACGCGATCAAATTCAGCCCGGACAATTCCACGATTACACTTGAGACTACCGAAAAAAACGGCAAGATCTTTGTTTCTGTTAAAGATCATGGCATTGGAATTCCAAAGGCAAGTCTCCAGAAAATCTGGGAACGATTTTATAAGATTGACCGATCCCGAGGCAAGGATCAAAAAGGAACCGGCCTTGGTCTGGCAATCGTCAAAGAGATTCTTCATGCACATGGACAACACATCAATGTGATCAGTACAGAGGGTGTTGGAACAGAATTTATTTTTACATTGGAAAAGGCAAAGTAGAGAATTCATCCACTTTGCCTTTTATCGTTTATATTTTTTCTTATTCCCACGTATGGTTATGAAGCTGTCCCTGAAGCTGCATATGATCAAAATGATTCTGCCGCAGTGCCTCATAAAGCACGATTGCCACTGAATTACTCAGATTCAGTGAACGGATCTCATTGATCATTGGAATCCGTACGCAGTTATCTTTATGTTCCATCAGGATTTCTTCCGGGATTCCGGCACTTTCCTTGCCAAACATAATATAACAATCTTCCTCGTATTGCACATCTGTATAAGTCTTCAACGCCTTCGTTGTTGCATAATAAATTTTCGCATTTGGATTCTTTTCCAGAAAATCTTCGTAGTCCAGATATGTCGTTACATCCAGATCTTTCCAGTAATCCATACCAGCTCTTTTGAGTGCCTTCTCACTGAGACTGAATCCCAGAGGCTCGATCAGATGTAGTTTCGTATCTGTTGCAACACATGTTCTTCCTATATTTCCTGTATTTGCCGGAATTTCAGGTTCCAGCAGTACAATATTAAGCTTTGCCATCTTTTCTGTCCTTTCCAGGTATAATTTCCGTCAAATGGAGTCTCGGACGTTCCAGATATCTGGTAATTTCTCCACTGTGAAGCAGACGGTCGTTTCCACTGTCTGCATATCCAATCACAGCTGCATGGATTCCATGTGCCTCTAATTCCCGCACCAGTGCATCTCCCTGCGCAGTGCCAATCAGAACAGATCCCTTCGCCTCCAGTTTATACGGATCCACATCCAGCCGTTCACAGACTTCTATCGTCTCCTGCCGGATTGGAATTCTGCGAAGATCTACATCCATACCAACTCCAGAAGCTTCTGCCATTTTCCACAGACCACTTAAAATTCCACCGTTCTCTGTAAAATACAATGTAGAAAACCCAGCTTCTTTCCAAAATACATCTTCTTCTGAAATCATACAATTTTTCAGTGTTTCCACCCCCATACGGAGAAAACTCTCTGAAAAATATGTTCTGAGCTTATCCCACTCCCGGCAGATCAGTTCCAACGTACCTGATATACCTGTCTCTCCTGCCACCACCAGGTCATCTCCCGGATATATTCTTCCTGTAATTTCCGCCTGCAGTGCTTCTAACGCCTGCTGTCCTAGTTTCATACTCTTCCTCCAGTGTTCTAATTTCCAGTTCTCCTTTTATAATAAAATAGAAAGAACACTTGGTACAACCATCGCAAGAACCAGTATCACTGCGATCACCGCTGTAATAATTTTTCTTTTTTTCGGGTCAAACATTCCCATCTTCGTCCTCACCTCTCCTATTTTCAAAAATGCCTCAGCATTTTTATTGCTCGCCACCTGCAGAGGTGTGAGTCATCTCACATCTGATATAATCAACTTTTTCCACTCAGCCATTTATAACTGAACAACCTCTGTATATGCATTATTCGACAATGGATCACGTTTCTCATAATCAAACAGAATCACCGTTCCATTCTCAAACACTTCAATATGTGCTGTTTTGGAAACCTGGTTATTCTTCCGGTAGTTCCATACTGCTGTCTCATACTGTTTCTGATCCGGAGCAAATACAGGGCGCTTCTTAAGTTTTTCTCTCAGGTAAAGATCATACAACATTTTCTGTGCAGCTACTTCTGTCGGAACATCTGTTTCTTCTTGCAGATATTCCAAAAGTATCTCATAACGCCGCATCCTGGAATGCGAGATCTCACTGTAACCTTTTTTCTCATAAAAAGAACCCAGTTTCTCGTAAAAAGTAAAAGCATCCTTTTCAAACGGTACCAAATATTCCAGTGTATGCCAAAACTGACCACTATTATAATACACTTCTACCATACTTTCCACCATTTTTAATTTTAGAACTTCTCCATAGGTAAGCCAGTTCGTGGAAAGCACTTCATATGGTTCTTTTTTCTTTATAAACGATTCCGTAGACTTCGGCCTCTTTCTGCATCAGCGAACCTTTCAGAACTTTCAGGAATCCAAGCTGAAGCTGATCCGGTTTCATCTGGTATACATCATTAAATGATTGATGAAAAGTATCATAATCCTCATACGGAAGCCCTGCAATCAGATCCAGGTGTTGATGAATATTTCGGAAACTGTGAACTCTGTTTACACAATGTTCCAGTTTTTTCAGATCCATATGTCGGTGAATAGCCCGAATCGTCTCCGGATTTGTTGACTGCACACCGATTTCCAGCTGAATCAGTCCAGGGCGCATCTGTGACATCAGCTCCATCTCTTCCTCTCGAAGGAGATCTGCGGAAATTTCAAAGTGAAAGTTTGTCACACCATTATCATGTTCCAGAATATATTTCCAGATTGTCATAGCATGTTCATGTTTACAGTTAAAAGTACGGTCCACAAATTTCACCTGTGGAACTCTGTGATCTAGGAAAAACTGCAATTCTTTTTTGACCAGTTCCAAATCCCGGAAACGAAGTTTCTTATCTATGGAAGACAAACAGTAGCTACAGGAAAACGGGCATCCCCTGCTGCTCTCATAATAAATGATTCTGTTCTCAAATTTCTCCAGATGCTCATAAACAAATGGAATTGCACTTAAATCCATCAGTTCCCGCCAGCCGTTATGAATGATCTTATCACCAGTTCTGTATGCAATTCCCGAAATTTCTTCAAGGCTGTCTTTCCCATCTATGTAAAATTCCAGAAGATCATGAAATGTTTTTTCGCCTTCTCCTACCATAACTCCGGTCATCTCCGGCATTTCTGTCAGGAATTTTTCAGCATCGTAAGAGACCTCCGGACCGCCTGCCCAAAAAGCTGTTTTTGGAAGTATCTTAACAAGATCACGAATCAGTTCCCGTACAAAAGAAATATTCCAGATATAGCAGGAGAAGCAGACAACGTCTGCTCCACTGCTGTAAATATCTTTCAGTATCTCATCCTTTGGCTGGTTGATCGTATACTCCCTAAGGATCACATGCTCATCATAATCAGATGAATATGCTTTCAAATCATACACAGCCAGATTTGAATGAATATATTTTGCATTGCATGCTGCAAGTAAGATTTTCATGAATATACTAAACCCTTCCTGCTGTTATTCATCCAGAAGTTTCTTAAGGTCTTCTTTGGATGTCAGTCCAACCAGACGATGTACTTCCTGTCCGCCTTTAAAGATCAAAAGAGTCGGAATGCTCATAACCTTAAACTGCTGTGCAAGCCCCATTTCCTGGTCCACATCGATTTTGCCTACATTATAACCTTCTTCTGCCAGTGCTTCCACGATTGGGCCCTGACGCATGCAAGGTCCGCACCAGGTTGCCCAGAAATCAAGCAGGATTGGTTTTTCTGATTTTAAAACTTCTTCTTCAAAATTTTGTGATGTAATTGTTTTTGCCATACTAATTCTCCTTTTCTGTATATACTATTATTCAGTATTTTTACTTTGATATTTTATTCATTTTGTTATTTTTCAGTCTGCTGCCTTTTTTCTCTGACGAACATATTTACCGGCATTGATTCCCGCCATACTTCCCTCATAGACTGCCTTGGATACCTGCAGGAGTCCGCCTGTACAGTCCCCCGCCGCAAACAGACCCGGAATCGTTGTCTCCATCTCAGAATTGACTCTGACATTTCCTTTATCTGTCAGTTCCGCGCCCATCTGTCGTGCGATCTCAGTACTGCCGGCAGTCCCCAGTGCCACAAACACCCCGTCTGCCGGATAAAATGATTCCCTGTCTTCATTTTCCATTGAAGCAACATCATGTTCCATCCGAATACCCGAAACGGTATCTCCACCCTCGATTGCCTGAATTTTCATTGTGTTCACTGCAATCGGATGTTCTCTTGAAAACTCCGGTTCTCTGCCATTTGTATATATTGTCACTGATGAAGTTACATTTCGCAGTTCTTCCGCCTCATGAAGTGCAAAATCACTGTTTCCAATTACCGCCACATCGCGGTTTCTGTAGAAAAACGCATCACAGATCGCACAGTAACTGACACCCTTGCCTTCAAATTCCCGAATTCCCGGAATATTCGGTGCAGACCGCTTTCCGCCTGTTGCCAGAATCACACTTACTGTATCAAAGTTTCCAGCAGTCGTCTGGACTGTAAATGTATCAAATCCATTAATTCCAAGCACCTGTGCATCAATTATGCGAATGCTCAGAGCCTTTGCCTGTGCAACTCCTCTCTCATAAAGTTCTTCTCCTGAGAGTGGTCGTTCCAGGCCATAATAATTTTCAATTTTTTCTGCTTTTGCCAGTGCTCCGATTCCATTGTTGAGCAACAGTGGGGTTAAATTACCTCTGGCAGCATACAGTGCCGCAGATATGCCTGCCGGACCTGCTCCGATAATAATTATATTTTCCATTTTATCACCTGAATTTCCCATTGCTTTATAATATACACCATTCTTTTGAAAATTTCAGCTTTTATTCTTCCATTTTTCTCTTTCTATTATACTGGACTATTGTTATTTTCTCAAGAGAATTTGTCTTATATAACTTTTTTGATACATAGTTTTTGCTGTTTTCTTAATTTTTTTACTGTTTTTTCTGTAATTTTTGTTACAATTATGATATATTTTTACTATGTTATGCTTGATTATAAACAAGGAGTTTAATCATCATGAGAAGTTTTGAATATTACACACCTACAAAGGTGATTTTTGGAAAAGATACACATCTAAAAATTGGTGAATTATTAAAAGATTATAACTGCCACAAAGTACTGATTCATTATGGCAGCGAAAGTGCTGTAAAATCCGGTCTGATTCACGAAATCAGTAATTGTCTCACTGAAGCAGGAATCGACTTTGTCACTTTGGGCGGAGTTGTCCCAAACCCACGTCTCTCCAAAGTACGAGAAGGTATCTCACTCTGTCAGAAAGAATCTGTGGATTTCATTCTGGCTGTCGGTGGTGGAAGTGTTATTGATTCTGCAAAAGCCATTGGCTATGGTGTTGCCAATCCATGGACCGATGTCTGGAATTTTTTTCTCAAAACAGAGATTCCAAACGCCTGTCTTCCAATCGGCGCTATCCCTACGATTGCCGCTTCCGGAAGCGAAATGAGCGGTTCCTGTGTCATTACAAATGAAGATGGTTGGTTAAAACGTGGAAGCACCCGCAGTGACCTCTGTCGCCCGAAATTCACTCTGATGAACCCGCGACTCACCTATACTCTGCCGGAATATCAGACCGAAAGTGGCTGTGTAGATATTCTTCTGCATACCATGGAACGTTATTTTGTCAACATCGAAACCATGGAGATCACTGACAGTATCAGTGAATCCCTGATGCAGACCGTTATTTACAATGCACGAATCCTGCTGAACGAACCTGGTAACTACAATGCAAGAGCAGAGATCATGTGGGCAGGAAGTCTTTCTCATAACGGATTGACCGGCTGTGGAACTGGTGGTGGTGACTGGGCCTGTCATCAGCTTGAACACGAACTTGGCGGACTTTACGATGTTACTCATGGTGCTGGTCTTGCTGCACTCTGGGGAAGCTGGGCACGTTATGTTTATGATGCTAATCCGGAGCGTTTCGCACAATTTGCCACCAACATCTTCGATATTCCATGTTTTGCTGATTATGAAAATACAGCACTCGCCGGTATAGAAGCAATGGAAGACTTTTTCCGTTCAATCCATATGCCGACCAGCCTTCATGAACTAGGTCTGGATCTGACCGACGAACAGATTCATGAACTGGCTTTCAAATGCAGTTTTGAAGATACACGTACCATTGGCGTTTTCAAACAGTTAAACATGAAAGACATGGAAAAAATTTACGCCATGGCAAGATAAATGATTTTACCTTTACTGATCACCAGATGATTAAAGGCAGGATATCCTGAATTTTCAGGTTCCTGCCTTTTGTTTATTTTATCAAATATACTTCTGTATCATATGTACCTTTAGCCTCACCCTCAGCATGCGTTGCAACATAAATATCGATACGATTTTTCTTGATTGCACCACCACAGTCCTCTGCAACATAAACCTGTCCGTTGATCACTACTTTGCTTCCATACGGAATCACAGATGGATCTACTGCAATCGTATGATTGGTAGTTGCCGTTACGCCAGTCGATGTAATTCCATTGGAATATGGTCCGCAACAGATACTGCACGGACAGTAATGTGTAATCTTAAATACGCCTAGATCCTGCAGATTTGCGTCTGAAGATGCCGCAACCGGTGTTCCGATCTGAACTCCGTTTTCTACTGAAACACCTGGGTCCACATCCTCCAGTGCATCTGCAAATACGCCCTCTCCACTGCTTTCATGGAGTGTTCCCGCATCTTTATCCTTATCAATTGTATCTGCTTCTTCTGTCACCGCATCCGGAAGGTCCAGACAGCTTGTTGGAATATAACCTTCTGCCTCTGTTCCATCATCATTCTGATAAGTAATCCGGCTCCATACTCCATTAACTGTTCCCGTCTGTTTCACTTCATCCAGCTGAAGAACTTCCCCTACTTCTTCCCCATCTTTCCGGCTTGGATAATCCAGTACCGTAGCATCACTTTTTACTTCAACATCTTTATCTGCAGGCTGAATCTGATCCGTATCACTGAGCATCTGATTCTGAATGTATCCAATAACTTTGCTTTCATTTACTTCACAGGATACTTTGCTCCATCCATTATCACAGACTGCACTTCTCTCCAATGTATCACCCAGTGCAACGTCCCCCATTTTTTCGCTGGATTCGCCTGGTTTTGAATAGATCCCGGCATTTTTGGCTGCAACATACACGGTATCCTGTATAGCTGCAACATTAACTGAATTGCCGCTTCCATCCTCTGTTGAAAATGCCTGAAAAATTTTATTGTCTTCCTTATCAGCTTCTGTAACTGCCTGATAATCCTGTACCGCACCATACACCAGCGGTACATGACATGTCAAAGCAGTCCCCAGTAAAACTGCACATACCTTTTTTTTCACAGGTTTTCACCTCATCTCTATAACTTTACGTTTCCCCATCTCTTACTCTGGCTTATTTTAGCACATGAAACGCATGATTTCAAATTTACACAGTTTTTTCACGAAATTTTAAGAAAATCCTTAGAATTTCTTTCTTTTCAAAAGCAGCTTTACCGATTACAATAATACCTATGAAGAAGACACAAAAGATCAAACATAAAAAACACCCAAACAGCGTGCACCTTACCAAAAAAGCGCGTCTCATAAAACGCCGGCATCAGATTCGCCGACAAAAACAGTTTCTCTGCTTCATACTGTTTCTTATCATAATCCTGTCTCTGTCCTTTCTTATTTTACGACCACTCCGTACTTCCAGACAGACTCATATGATCAACTCTGCCTGCGAATCTTATCGCAGCGATGTAGAACAAGTTGCTGCAAAATACGATATGTCTGCATATGTAGATCTTATTCTGGCTCTTATGATGCAGGAAAGCTCCGGTCAGGGAACAGACGTTATGCAATCCTCTGAAGGTGCATATAACACACAATATCCTCAGACTCCAAACGGCATCACAGATGTAGATTATTCTATTGCCTGCGGAATTCAGGAACTGAAATATTCTATGACCAAAGCAGATGTTACAGGACCGAATGATATTGCCAACATCAAACTTGCTCTTCAGGGATACAATTTTGGAGCAGATGTCTATTTTAACTATCTGGAAAAAAATGGCATCACCTCCTGGTCTGAAGAAAGTTCAAAAGCTTTTGCCGAAATAGCAAGCGGAGAAACCGAGCGTTCCAAAGAAGATCCTCTATACGACACGGCCGGTCCATGGGACTATGGAGATCAGTATTATCCGGAACATGTACTTCGTTACTATCATTCCTAAATCACTTGATTCGTACAAAATGTTTTTTATAAATTTTTCAAATTTTTTCGAAAAAACATTTGACAACTACAATTATATCTGGTATTATATGTCTTGTCGATGAGGAACGCACTTCTTCACAAGACATTTGCGATAGTGGCGTAGTTGGTAACGCGCGACCTTGCCAAGGTCGAGACCGCGGGTTCGAGCCCCGTCTATCGCTCTTTTTATTTTCCGGACTGTTATGTCCGGTTTTTTGTTGCTATTTTTTTTCATAGCACAAAGAAATGCTTCGGACTTTCAATAATATAGCCGAAGCATTTCCCTCCGACTGTCCCAGCATCAGGTAATGTTTCTTCAGAGGTAAAAAATTCTTCCTCTTCCCCTCCTTTTTCCTGCTGCTAAACATAGCATATCATATTCTGAAAAAAAGAGAGGAAGCTTTTTCCTCTCTTTTTCGGCATTTCCTGCAAATTAATTTTATGTTTAATATTCACTCATCATAATCAATGATGGAATAAGCGAATTCCGGTAAATGCCATCGCCATTCCATATTTATTACAGGTTTCAATTACCGCATCGTCTCGCACGGAACCGCCTGGCTGAGCAATAAACTTCACACCGCTCTTATGTGCTCTTTCAATATTGTCACTGAACGGGAAGAATGCATCCGAACCAAGTGTGACATCTGTAAGCTGATCCAGCCATGCTCGCTTCTCTTCTCTTGTGAATACTTCCGGTTTCTCTGTAAATACATTTTCCCAAGCACCGTCAGCCAATACATCCATGTACTCTTCTCCGATGTAGACATCAATTGCATTATCTCTCTCTGCACGGCTGATCGTATCTTTAAACGGAAGATTCAGTACCTTCGGGCTCTGACGCAGAAACCAGTTGTCTGCTTTCTGTCCGGCAAGTCTTGTACAATGTACACGCGACTGCTGCCCTGCTCCAACACCAATGGCCTGACCATCTTTAACAAAGCATACCGAATTGGATTGTGTATATTTCAGAATGATCAGAGATACCTTCAGATCTCTCTTTGCTTCTTCGGTAAGTTCTTTGTTTTCTGTCACGATATTGGAAATTAGTGCATCATCGATCGCAAGTTCCTGGCGTCCCTGTTCAAATGTCACACCAAATACCTGCTTGTGTTCCAGCGGAGCCGGTACATAATCCGGATCAATTTCAATCACATTATAATTTCCCTTTTTCTTCTGTTTCAGAATCTCCAGTGCCTCCTCTGTATATCCAGGTGCGATCACACCATCTGATACTTCCCTTTTAATCAGCATAGCAGTATCTTTGTCACATACATCTGAAAGAGAAATAAAATCGCCAAAAGAAGACATTCTGTCTGCTCCACGGGCTCTCGCATATGCGCATGCCAGTGGAGAAAATTCTTTCCAGTTCATGTCATCTACCCAATAGATCTTTGCCAGTGTCTCTGTAAGAGGAAGTCCTACTGCAGCTCCTGCAGGTGAAACATGTTTAAAAGAAGTTGCTGCCGGAAGTCCTGTTGCTTTCTTAAGATCACGAACCAGCTGCCATCCATTAAATGCATCAAGAAAATTGATATATCCAGGTTTTCCGGAAAGTACTTTGATCGGAAGATCCTGTCCCTCTTCCATATAGATTCTGGAAGGTTTCTGATTCGGGTTACATCCGTATTTTAACTGTAATTCTTTCATCTCTATACTCTCCTTACTGATTTTTATTTACGATTTTTGTATTATATGTTCCTGTTGCAATATCAATATAACGTACAAACAAAGAAACCTTGTTATCTGCATTCAAACTGTTCCAGAGAAGTTCTGTGAATGCATCCATATCATCCGGGATATCGACCAGCTTTGGTTCACCCTCAAAGCTTGGTAACGGATTACCATCGCATTTATAAGTATGAATGAAACGTCCCTCTCCTGCTACTGCTTTTTCGTAAGCATAGGTGTATCTCAGGCAGGAATCCGGATTACCATTGTCACTCTTGAGAATAGACATTGCATAACTGTAATTTCCGTTCTCAATATGCATAACACCTGAAATACGAGGTGTATAGTTCGGACCATCTGGCTCAAATTCACGTGATCTTAAGGACTGCTCAAAAGTCAGCTGTTTATCCAATCCCTCATAAATAGTATCTGTCTGATCACCATTTGTCACAATTGTCTTATTTCCAAGAACACGTACCGGAGCATAAATGATCAGGCTCGGATCTGTCAGTTTTGAAGGATCAAATGCCTGTGTACGAATTCCCTCACCATCTGTAACAAATACACGGTTTCTACTGTTCTCACTTCTTCCCATGATGAAGTATGCGGTAACTGCCTTTGTTCCGTCTGCAGAACGTCCGATAATGATTCCTCTGCCCGGATAAGAATTGTTTTTCAGTTCATTTTCCAGTGAAATTTTTTCCATGATCATTCTCCTTTAGTGTGATAAAGTAAAGCGACCGCCTGGGTAGTCTGTTTCCAGGCTGCCCAGGCGGTCGGCACGTTCACTTACTGCACTCCCTGTAGTTCATCCTACTTCCGCCAGTCATGCAGTCGTTGTAATCATAATATACTATCTTATTTCATTTAGCAAGAACAAAAATAAATACATCAGCTAAATATTTTTTATTCAGTTACTTTATTCGTCTACGCTATAGTTCGGTGCTTCTTTTGTGATATGGATATCATGCGGATGAGACTCTTTCAGAGAAGCAGCAGAAATCTTAATAAATCGTCCTGTTGTCTTAAGCTTCTCAATTGTTTCTGCGCCACAATATCCCATACCGGAACGAAGGCCGCCCATCAACTGGAATACAGTGTCTTCCACATGTCCTTTGTATGCAACACGTCCTTCAACACCTTCCGGAACAAGTTTCTTCGCATCCTGCTGGAAGTAACGGTCTTTGCTTCCATTCTCCATAGCTGCAATGGATCCCATGCCACGGTATACTTTGTATTTACGTCCCTGATACAGTTCGAATGTTCCCGGGCTTTCATCACATCCGGCGAAGATGCTTCCCATCATGCAGACATTTGCACCGGCTGCAATGGCCTTGGTAATATCTCCGGAATATTTGATACCACCATCTGCAATAATCGGAATTCCGTAGCGGTTTGCTACTTCATAACAATCCATAACAGCAGTGATCTGTGGAACACCAATACCAGCTACAACACGTGTTGTACAGATAGATCCAGGTCCGATACCAACCTTAACTGCATCAACACCAGCATCGATCAGAGCCTTTGTAGCAGCTCCTGTTGCAACGTTACCTGCGATAACCTGCAGATCCGGATATGCGTCTTTAATCTGACGTACTGCACGGAGAATGTTCTCTGAATGTCCATGTGCTGAATCAATAACAATAACATCTACGTTTGCTTTTACAAGTGCTTCAACACGTGCAAGAACATTTGATGTGATACCTACTGCAGCACCACAGAGAAGACGTCCCTGTGCATCTTTGGCTGCCAGAGGATATTTGATCTGTTTCTCAATATCTTTGATTGTGATCAGACCTTTTAAATTAAAATCATCATCTACAATGGGTAATTTCTCTTTTCGGGATTTGGCAAGAATCTTCTTTGCCTCTTCAAGTGTGATTCCTTCTTTGGCTGTAATCAGTCCCTCAGAAGTCATGCATTCTCTGATCTTCTTTGTAAAATCAGTTTCAAACTTCAGGTCACGGTTGGTAATGATGCCAACAAGTTTCTTACCTTCTGTAATTGGAACACCAGAGATACGGAATTTTGCCATCAGATTATTGGCATCTTCCAGTGTATGGTCTGCGGATAAAAAGAATGGATCTGTAATAACACCGTTCTCAGAACGTTTTACCTTATCTACTTCCTCAGCCTGTGCTTCGATGGACATATTTTTATGAATGATTCCAATACCACCCTGTCTCGCCATGGCAATTGCCATTCTGTGCTCAGTAACGGTGTCCATTCCTGCGCTCATCATAGGAATGTTCAGCTTGATTTTTTTCGTTAAGTGCGTTGTAACATCTACCTGATTCGGAATTACTTTTGAATATGCCGGAACTAACAGAACGTCATCAAATGTAATGCCTTCACCAATGATAGTACCCATTGCATTTCCTCCCTTGTATTTATGTTAGTTTGATTTTGATTCAAAGTGTAACAAAAATAACTTACAGTGTCAATCCAAAAAAACTTTGCTTGGAGCTGAATTTTTGATAGCCTGTGCCATCTGTTCATCTGGTTCAATAATAATCTTACAGTTTTCTCCACCGCTTTTTATAATAACGGCAAATCGTCTGTGCTGCTGATTTCCGGAAGAATAATCCAGTGTTTTCAATCGGCTGTTACCATTGTAATAATCCATTCTGTGTGAATCAAGAGGCGCGACCAAATCTGCCTCACGCAAGTTCATGGACATAACTTTTTTCCGTTTGGATTTTGACATGACCATATCAATGTCAAATTCTCCATTTACAAAAAGGTACTCATACTCCAGATCTGTCCGCGGAATCACAAAATACGATGCAACACCTAACGCAACTGCAACGAGAAGAAGGATCGGACTGATAAAAAGGCCTGCACCCACTGCCAGGACTGTCAGTACGATCATTCCATATTTGACTATGGAATCTTTTGCTGTTGGTTCTTTTTTAACCAGTAATTCTGAATAAAGATCGCTCATATGTACATTCTCCTTAATATATATAATATTTATTAAATTTTATCACAAAAAGGGATCAGCGTCTATGACGCCAATCCCTTAATTCGCATAAATTTATTTTACATCATGCCGCCCATTCCTGGAGCACCTGCCGGCATAGCCGGAGCATCTTCTTTGATTGTAGCAACTACAGACTCTGTAGTCAGGAGTGTAGAAGCAACACTTGTCGCATTCTGCAGAGCACTTCTTGTAACTTTAACCGGATCAAGGATTCCGGCACCTACCATGTCTACATATTTCTCGTTCAGAGCATCAAATCCAACACCTGGCTCGGATTCTCTTACTTTATTGATAATAACAGAGCCTTCCAGACCAGCGTTTGCAGAAATATGGAACAGCGGAGCTTCCAGAGCTTTGAGGATAACGTTTGCACCTGTCTTTTCATCACCTTCCAGAGTTGCAACCAGTTCTGCAACCTTCTTGGATGCATGAATATATGCAGATCCGCCACCTGCAATGATTCCTTCTTCTACTGCTGCTCTTGTAGCTGCAAGAGCATCTTCCAGACGAAGTTTTGCTTCTTTCATTTCAGTTTCAGTTGCAGCACCAACACGGATAACAGCTACGCCGCCAGCCAGTTTTGCAAGTCTTTCCTGTAATTTTTCTTTATCAAATTCAGATTTTGTCTCTGCAATCTGTTTACGGATCTGAGCAACACGGTCAGCAATTTCTTTCTTATCACCCAGACCATCTACGATAACTGTATTCTCTTTTGCAACTTTGACAGATTTTGCACGTCCAAGCTGAGCCATTGTAGTTTCTTTAAGATCAAGTCCAAGTTCTTCGGAAATTACCTGTCCACCTGTCAGAATAGCGATATCCTGCAGCATTTCTTTTCTTCTGTCTCCATATCCAGGAGCTTTAACAGCAACTACCTGGAATGTTCCTCTTAATTTATTTACGATCAGAGTTGTCAGTGCCTCACCTTCTACATCTTCTGCGATAATCAGAA
>ENA-OQHL01000315-OQHL01000315.1-human-gut-metagenome-genome-assembly--contig:-NODE-315-length-37436-cov-5.543435_pt1 | contig 37436 bp, 32 predicted proteins | sample MGYA00242565_ERZ504723 | MGnify/ENA primary metagenome ERZ504723 (study PRJEB26092, sample SAMD00036211) | human gut metagenome | host: Homo sapiens | study: EMG produced TPA metagenomics assembly of... | reverse complement strand
GTTTGTTACGAAATACAGACATCCAGTCTTAACAGGCAAAGTAAAAGATGTTGTTTATGAACGTATCCACTATGTAGCAGATCAAAGAGGGTTTCACATCCTAGAGATCAATGGCGAATCGGATCATGTCCATATCCTGATGGAAGCTGATACAACAACTTCACCGGCGGAACTTGCAAATGTTTTAAAAACACAAACAGCACGAAAAGCACGAAAGTTGTATAGCGAAACCATTTAAAAAAAATATTACTGGAAACCTTATTTTTGGTCGGATAGTTATTTTATTTCATCTGTTAGTGAAAACAGTCTGCACACAATAAAATAGTATATTCGGAATCAGGGGAAACGATAATGTGTCCGTCAGGACGCATTCACCCACGCCCATATTAAAATATGGACGTGGTACTCTGCTTAGATTTTATAGATAAATCTGCAATCTGAAAAGCAGCCTGCTGTTGCCATAATCTATCTATTTCCTGCCAATCCAGACATCTCACAAAGCTTTCATCTGGAAATTCCACCTGCTTGTTCCACGGACGATCATACACAGCTACTTTACAATCTTTAAAATGCTGCACATGTTCAAATGCAGCTGGTGAATCTTCGATTGCAAAATCAAAATGCATGCAATAAAGTTCTTCTAATGTCAGATTATATGTATGATCTTGTTTGAACATTTCTCGTCCATATTTATCAACAAAATAAATAGGAAGCCTATTTAAGTGATGTTCATCCAACCATCTTCTAGATGCTTCATAAGAATCAAATGGTCTTCCTGTGACAACAAAAACCTCATGTCCTTCATCAACCCACTTGTTGATCACTGCTGAAGCTCCCGGTGTTTCTTCATAATCTAGTAAATTTTCTGGAATATGCCCTGCTTTCATCAATTCATCATACTGTTCTCCACTTAAATCAAATGATTTCTGAAGATTAAAGAACTGTACTTCCCTATATGGCACATCAATATTAAATAATTCTTTTGCAATTTTGGTGAAATACTTCGCTGTTTCACAAATAACATCATCAAAGTCTATATATATTTTCATCATTACATCCTTTCCCGTCTACATATATATATTTTAGACATTTCGTTAAACATGATCAAACTACATTATCGGCAATAATTCTATTATTCCTTATTGAGTTTTATCATTTTTGCCGCATCTTTGTCTCTAGTGATCCAGTAAAATGTACATACAAAGATAATTCCTTTTACAATTGATGTCACAGAGAATGCCCACCAGATACCTTCCAGCCCAAGCAATGCTCCACCTAAAATGATCGCAAGTGGAATTCTTGCACTAGTAAATAGAATGCTGATCACACTGCATAAATGTGTTTTTCCTAATCCTGATAACGCACCTACTGTCATCAGTTCTACAGCCATAAACGCTTCACTCACCCCAATGATCGTCAAATATCCGATCGCGATCATAATTGCCTTTGATTCATGGAAGAAAATCTCTGCGATTGCCTTTGGTTGAAAAACAAACATGATCGTAATAAAGATTCCCCATATTCCAACGCTGCACAAAGAGGCTTTGTATCCTTTTTTGACACGATCCATCTTTCCTGCTCCATAATTTTGCCCGATAAATGCATTTAGAGCTGTCCCAAATCCATCGGCTGTATTCCATGAAACAGATTCAATCTGCCCTCCGACTCTCTGGACTGCAACTGCTTCTGCTCCAAACCCTGAAACCATACGAGTTAATACCATGGAAATTCCACAATAAACCATTCCCTGAATCGCTGTTGGAATACCAATCTTGCAGATTCCACTTAGATATTTGAATGGAATTTTTGTAAATAACTTGATTCCTTTTAGTACATTTTCTTTTTTCTGTCGGATAATTCCGATGATCAAAATAGTCATAACGATCGCCTGTGCACTTACCGTTGCGATCGCAGCTCCATTTACCCCAAATTTGTTTACTGGTCCAAGCCCCAGGATCAGTAATGGATCTAAGATCATATTCGTTACAAGACCTATGAAATTGGCTATAAATGGTGTCTTTGAATCTCCTTGTGCTGTATAGATTCCAGTTAAAGTGAGTGTCAAAAATGAAAACACGATCAATCCACAGGCTATTTTTGTGTAAGATAATGCTGACTGCAATGCTTCTGAATCTTGTAACTGAAAAAATCCTACCAGCGGATGCAAAAACAGTAACATCACTGCTGCAAATAAAAGTCCCATAAGCGTTGCCAACTGAACTGCTGTCTGTGCATACTTATGGGCTTCTTCTCTGTCTCCACGTCCAATGCATTGTGCTACCTGTACCTGTCCCCCCATTCTCGACATCGAAGCTAATCCTTGTGAAAACCACGTAAACATGCCTCCAACACCAACTCCAGCAACTGCTTTTGATCCAAGAAGCCCGATCCATGCCATATCTGTAATATTGTATAATGTTCCTAAAAATGACGATGCCATGATCGGCACCGCAAGTTTCGTTAGTGTTTTTAAAATTGGTCCTTTTGTTAAATTTCCTTCCAATTACTTTCCTCTCCGTAAATTTAATTTTCTTTAATCATATTCTTGTGAATACATTGTACTATTGTTTTTTCAACCTTATCAATCTGAAATGGTTTCGCTAAGTGTGCATTCATCCCTGCTGCAAAACATTTCTTTGCATCTTCTTCAAATGCATTTGCTGTCATAGCGATGATCGGTATCTGTGCTGCATCGTCTCGTTTGATGGATCGGATCTCCTTGGTCGCTGCCAATCCATCCATAACCGGCATCATAATATCCATTAATATCGCATCAAATGTTCCTTGTGGAACATTCTTAAATTGATCCACTGCCTGTTGCCCATCTTCCACAACAGTGACATTAGCTCCATCATCTGTCAAAAGTGTCTGTATGATCTCTGCATTCAATTGATTATCCTCGGCAACTAATAAGTTTAAACCACGAATATCTGCTTGCTCCACCATCTTCTCATCCACTGGCTGTTCTTTCTTCTGTGCGATTTCAAATGGAATCGTGATCACAAAGGTAGATCCCATTCCTTTCTCGCTTGTTACTTTGATCTCTCCATGCATCTGTTCTACCAGTCCCTTGACGATCGACATTCCAAGCCCAGTCCCTTGGTATACACTTCGGGCATCGGTCTTTTCCTGTGAAAATGGCTCAAAAATATGATCAATATAATCTTTACTGATACCAATTCCCGTGTCTTTGATCGTCCAACGATACGTACAGATCTTATCATGAACATCCATTCGTTCCACCTTTGTAGAAATAATTCCACCCGGATGATTATATTTAATACAGTTTCCATAAATGTTCAATAAGATCTGACGAAGATGCAAAGGGCTTGCATATATATATGGATATCTGTCATCTGTGTTATCTTCTTCATAGTTCCATCGGATTCCTGCCTCTACAACTCGCTCTCTGATCATCGCCTCAACTTCCCGCATCAGTTTCTTCACAGTAATCTCTTGGTGTGCCAGTGTGATCTGCCCTTCCTCAATCTTACTCATCTGCAAGACATCGTTGATCAGAGAAAGCAGATGTTTGGCAGCAGTTTCCATTTTCTTATGATTCTCTAATACCAGTTTCTGATCATCGAAATGTTTTTCATTGATATTTAGAAGTCCAATGATTCCATTTAATGGTGTTCTGATATCATGGCTCATACGGCTTAAGAAATCGGTCTTCGCCTGACTTGCTGTACGCATTTCGTCAAATGCTGCCTGTAAACGTGCGTGTTCTAATTCTTCTTGTTTATGTCTTTGCGACGTATCCTGTAAGAGCATGATCGCATAAACTGTCGGAATCTCGCTCATTGTCTCTTCATCGTATACCACGATCTGTGTCATAAGAATTGTTTTTTGTACCCATCGAATACTTCCATCATCTTCATGAAAGCAATATTCCACAGAAATGTTTGTGTCACCATTTTTGTATCTCTCCAGCAGTTTTTTTCGTATCATTTGTCATGTTATACTCTGCTTTTGTCTCCTTCGTGACTTTTTTCTCATATTCTGCACAGTAATCCTGATAATCACATGGTAATGGATAATCAAGAAACATCTCTTTTGTTCTTTTGCTCTTTTCCCTTTAGAATAATATTTCTCTCCAGAATATCTGTCTTTAGATTGACCGTATAGATCACATCGGATAATTCCAAAAGTGCATCGACATAACTGTCATTTTCAATGATTGATTGTTTTAACTGTTCATAATAAATCTGTAACTGTTCTCTGGCCCCTGGCTGCTTGTCAGCTCCTTTTCGGATCATTTCAAATGCCAGAAGAAAATGATGTAATTTCTTATCTTCATCCCAGTCAACTGGAATCAATGTCATACGCTTATAGAATCCTTCTTCCTGCATATCATATTGATATTCCTGTACATCCTGTTTCTCCTTCATCTTCTCTTGAAGCCTTGTGATCTGAAGACTTTCCCGAATGTTCTTCTGCTCATCTTTTCCTATCTTTTCCTGTACGATCTGCTCTACTGCACTAGAATACGCACCATCTAAAGCTAAAAAAAAGTTTTCGCTGGAACGGATCACACGATATGTATCCAGCTTAGCATCACAATATAAACAGTCTAAAAAGTTCTTTCCATGTTGATTCAGCAGTTTTAATAATTGATAATTCAACCGCTTCTCTTCCAATGCTTCTTCCCGTTTCACATGGTTTTTATTGATGTACATATTTTTATCTGCATCATTGAATAATTCTCTCATTGTTTTGCCAGGATAATCACTTGCCATAGCAAAACCTGCTGCATAACTTAACGGAATCTCTCGATGTTCTTTGGATTCTGCTGCAATATCTTTGCGAAGATCTTCAAATAGCTTTCTCACTGCTTGTTTATCAAGCCCCTGCAGCACTGCGATAAATTCGTCTCCCCCAATTCTTCCGACAAAATGTTCCAATGGTATGGAAGATCGCAGACAAACAGCAAACCGGTAAATATACGCATCTCCTGCATCATGTCCCATACTATCGTTGATCCGGCGGAGATTATTAAGGTCAAAACTGCATACGGTAATATCCTCTGGTGGATTCAGTTTACCTAATATCTCTTCGCATTTATTCTTATTCGGAAGTCCTGTTGCATTATCTAAATAAGCTTTATGCTGCAATATACGGTTCATCGCCGCAAAACGGACCGCTTTGATAAACTCATATCCGATCAGCAGCATCAATACAACGATATCTGCTGTGATGAATTTCTCAAGAGTTGCTAATGACGTTGCTTTTCTCTGTGCATATACTTCCGCAAAACCTGTTGCCTCATCACAGATCTTAAAGAATCTCTCGCTCTTTGAAATGATATCTGTATGCTCATAGCCGACCGTACGCACACGGTAAATTTCTTTGTGTAAGGAAGTAAAATATTCATCCAGTTCCTTCATCTTATCCTGAAAATCATCGTCCTTTAACCGTACGAGTTTTAATCGGTCATTGCCATGACGCAGACCTTCGATAAAGGACTGCACTTCCTTGATCATCTCATCTTCTCGCTGTCCGGAATTCTCTAACTTAATGATTCTTTGTGTTTCTCCTCTTATTAACCCTGCATAATTTACAACACGGGCTGTTCCCTGAATGTTTGAAACCAACTGCATCAGGATGACGATAAAACCACTAAAGTACCGTCAAATACCGATGCCGATATGGATCATATTTGGTTTTTTCTTTTGTCGTATCAGACATAAACTTCTTCTCCCCTGATATTCAAATTATTCCCCTATCGCTACTTTAGATCAATCCATTTTTCCAGACAATAATGATAAATTCCATCTTCTTGCGACATCTTTGCATATCTCATCTGCAACTGCTTTCAGATCGTCGGATGCATTTGCCATTGCCACACCGGTACCGACGGATCTTAACATCTCAATATCATTATTTCCGTCTCCAAATGCCATAGATTGTGACTTGTCTATGCCATAATATTTTAACATTTTTTCAATTCCGATCCCTTTTCCTGCATTGATCGGTATGATGTCAACAGCTCGGTCCCACCATGCTGTGATCTCGGCTGCTTTTACATCTTTTAGAACCTGTGGGTATTCTTCCTTTCTGGCTCCCATCAGAATCTGGTATACTTTTTCTTTTTTTATATCTTCAAAATCCTCGGCCACGTCAACTTCGGCATTTCCAAACGCATAATAATCGATCAGATCCTGATCTTTTCCATTGGCTGCCATACGGTCTTTCGTTGCAAGGGCGAGTGGTTTTCCCATGTTCGTTGCATTTCTTATGATCGTCTCTACCTCTTCCTTTGGGATGCAATCGCTATAGAGTGTTCCACTGTGATCATAGCAATAAGACCCATTGTATGTAAGAAATGCATCAAACTCAACTCCTTCAAAATGTGGAACAAGCATCGGTCCTCTTCCAGTTGCAAGGCAAAGTTTGATCCCATTTTTCTGTAATCTTCTTAGTGTTTCTAATACCTTATCTGAAATCGTATCCTTGTCCATCGCAATCAATGTTCCATCAATGTCAAAAAATATAATCTTTATATTCTGCATGTGTCTCTTTTCCTTTTCCTTATATTGTACTGTCAATCGTAAACATCTCATTCCCGTTTTATGCCAGATAGCGGAATGCCTGTATGATGTAAGATAAAACTTTGATCATACCCTGTTTTCTTCCATCCATTGTGCTTTCTTTCACATTCTTATTCTTTTGATAGCTTCCGTCTTTCTTTACTTGCAGGGATCGTTTCTTTAATCCATTAAAATCTTCTTCTAATTGTTTTGTGATCTCTTGCCCATGAACTACCAGCATGGTTTCCGTATCGACATAGGTACTCCGACAGTCAAAGTTGTAAGAACCAACTATCGCAATGTCATCATCTATGATCAGTGATTTTCCATGTGTTGAATGTCTGCCCATATATTCATATAAAGAAATTCCTGTATCTAAAATCTCAGATCGATTCTTCTTGTAGTCTGCGGATGCACATATATTGTCTCCAGATGCGATCGAATTTAATATTATCGTTGTGTCTGGCACCTGTTCTTTTACTTGCGTGATCCCTTCATACATCTCTTTGGAAAATACCGCATACGGTGTGTGAATGAATACCTTTTGGTTCGCTTGCAGCATCAACTGTTTTAGCGTTTCGAAAACGATTGGTTCTTTCCCATAGATCGTCGTCGGATTTGTTACCAGTGTCGTTTTCTTTGTTGGTACTGTGATCTTTTGGTAGTCGTAATCTGGAATTCTTAATTCCTTTACATGTGATCGTAGTCTTTTGACTTCTTTTTCCTTTGTATCTTTTGCACACGTGGCAAACTTGGTCTTGCAGACTTTCAGGTTCCAGACTTTTTTAAAATAAGTCCTAACCTGTGCAACCGCTCCCTGATCTTTTGAGCCGTTATTTATGATCAGAATCTCCCGATCTATACCTTTGCTTTTTCCTTTGTGTGTTCCAAGGAAATAATCAAACATATTTCTGCCACCCATTAAGAGATACTTATGGTCTGCCACAATATACTTGTCATGTAGACATCCATTGATCGTCCATGGTTTCAAAAGATTTGGCGTGTTATAAAAACGAATTTCAACATTTGGTTCACTTCCAACTGCCGCAAAAATATCCTTTCCTGTCATATGCAACGTTCCATAAAGCCCATCAACCAGAATCTTTACCTTGACGCCTCGTCTGGATGCTTGGAGTAATTCTGAAAAAATATCATCACTGCTGCTTCCTTCGCGGATATCAAAAGTTGATAAAATGATCTCTTTCTTTGCTTTTCGTATCATATCCAACCGCAGATCAAGTGCTTCCTGATTATCACTGACGATCTTTGCTCGGTCTGATCCATTTTCATCTGATGTTGAATAAAATGTTTCTGTATGGATGTTTGACTTATTTGTTTTACTTACTGATTTCATATGTACAAATGGTACAAGCATTCCAATGATCACGTACAAAACAAACAAAATCAGAACGATTCCTGCTATTTTTAATTTCTTCATTGTCCTAAAATCCTTATTTTAATTTAGATAAATATTTTTAAAGCGCTGTCTTTATTTTAACATCTCCAATAGAGATTTCAAACTATTGATTTCATAATCGGGTTTTGGCTGTGGATCTTCTGTCAGATCTTGTAGTCTGTGGAACCAGATTGTCTGGATTCCTGCATTGATCCCGCCTTGAATATCAGAACTCAAGCTGTCTCCAATGATTGCTGTGTTTTGCTTCTTAAAATCTGGAATCTTAGAAAAACATTTCTCAAAATATTCAATACTTGGTTTGTTATATCCGATTTCTTCGGAAATAAAAACACCTTGCAGATACTTCTCAATTCCTGAACTTTTTAATCTTCCTCTTTGTACAGACAATGTTCCATTTGTTACAAGATAAATACGAAACCTCTTTGATAATTCCTGTAAAACTTCTTCGGCTCCTTCGATAAAATAGTGTCCTTGTCCTAAATAGTCCTGATAATGTTTTGCCACTTCCTGTAGTGATGCTTTTATATCAAATTCTTGAAATAAAAGCTTAAATCTGCGCATTTTTACTTCTTCTCTTGTCATTTTCCCTTGTTCCAACAATTTCCATTGAGCAAGATTGATCTTATGATAGCAATCACGCATCTCATCCGTCACAGAAATTCCTACATCACCTAATGCCCTTGTAATTGCATTGGCTTCTGCTTTATCAAAATCCAGTAATGTATTGTCTAAATCAAATAATAATGTATCGATCATAAATCAATCTCCCTTTTTAATGTAATAGTGATATTATAACATGATGTAAGTGTCAAAAGTATAAATTGTGTTTATTCTTGCACATATATTCAAAAAGAGATTCACCATAATTGATGAATCTCTTTTCGTTAGAATGAATTGTTATAGATTATATGAATAATGATCGACTTATTTGTCTTTCAATACTGCCTGAGCTGCTGCTAATCTTGCAATTGGTACACGGAATGGTGAGCAGGATACATAGTCTAATCCAGCTCTGTAGCAGAATTCTACAGATGATGGATCTCCACCATGTTCTCCACAGATTCCTAAGTGGATATCTGGACGAGTTGCTTTTCCTTTCTTAGCTGCCATCTCGATCAGCTGTCCAACACCTTTCTGGTCTAATTTAGCAAATGGATCAGATTCGTAAATCTTGTTCTCATAGTAAGACTCTAAGAACTTACCTGCATCATCACGAGAGAATCCAAATGTCATCTGTGTTAAGTCATTTGTTCCGAAGGAGAAGAATTCTGCTTCTTCGGCAATCTCATCTGCCAATAATGCTGCACGAGGAATCTCGATCATTGTACCAACTTTATACTTAATGTCTGATTCATAGTAAGCTTTTACTTTCTCAGCTGTCTGTACAACAACTTCTTTAACATATGCTAACTCTTTCTTCTCTCCTACTAATGGAATCATGATCTCAGGAACGATATCATATCCTTTTTCCTGTTTTACTTCGATCGCTGCTTCCATAACGGCTCTTGTCTGCATCTTGGCAATCTCTGGATAAGTAACTGCAAGACGGCATCCACGATGTCCCATCATAGGGTTAAATTCATGAAGAGCTGCACGTCTCATATTGATCTCTTCTACTGTAACTCCCATATCTTTGGCAAGAGCTGTGATCTCTTCCATTGTATTTGGAAGGAACTCATGAAGAGGTGGATCTAAGAAACGGATTGTGACCGGTCTTCCTTCCATAACCTCATATAAGTCTTTAAAGTCTTTCTTCTGATAAGGAATTAACTGATTTAATGCGATTTCTCTTGCTTCTTTTGTTGTAGAGAGAATCATACGACGGATCTTTGGAATTCTCTCTGCATCAAAGAACATATGCTCTGTACGGCAAAGTCCAATACCCTGTGCTCCGAATTTTACTGCATTCAATGCATCGGCAGGTGTATCTGCATTTGTTCTTACCTGTAATGTACGGATCTCATCGGCCCATGTCATGATACGGTCGAAATTACCACTGATACTTGCAGGTACTGTACGAATCTCACCTAGATAAATCTTACCTGTGGATCCATCTAAGGAAATATAATCTCCTTCCTGTACTGTCTTTCCACCTAATGTGAAAGATTTGCCATCTTCAGCAAACTTGATATCTCCGCATCCTGCTACACACGCTGTTCCCATACCACGTGCTACAACGGCAGCGTGAGATGTCATACCACCACGAGCTGTTAAGATACCTTCTGCTGCATGCATTCCTTCGATATCTTCTGGTGATGTTTCTAAACGAACTAAGATAACTTTCAGTCCTGCTTCATGATGCAGTTTCGCCATCTCAGCATCAAAATATACTTTACCAGCAGCAGCTCCTGGAGATGCTGGAAGTGCTTCTCCGATTGGAAGAGCGGCTTTCAATGCTGCCTGGTCAAAGTTTGGATGCAGTAACTGATCTAATGCTTTCGCATCGATTCTTGAAACTGCTTCTTCTTTTGTGATCTTTCCTTCATCTACCAATTCGCAGGCGATACGAAGTGCAGCTGGAGCTGTTCTCTTACCATTTCTTGTCTGTAAGAAGTACAGTTTTCCTTCCTGAATCGTAAATTCCATATCCTGCATATCACGATAATGTTCTTCCAGTGTATGAGCAATGTCCATAAACTGTTTGTAACAATCTGGTAAGTCTTCTGCCAGTTTGGTAATTGGCTGTGGTGTACGAACACCAGCTACTACGTCTTCACCCTGTGCATTGATCAGGTATTCTCCGTAGATCTGTTTCTCACCTGTAGATGGGTTTCTTGTAAATGCTACACCTGTTCCTGATGTATCTCCCATGTTACCAAATACCATTGTCTGAACGTTAACAGCTGTTCCCCAGTCTCCTGGAATATCGTTCATTCGACGATAATAGATAGCACGTGGGTTGTCCCAAGAGCGGAATACCGCTTTGATCGCTTCAAATAACTGGTCCTTTGGATCCTGAGGAAATTCTTCATTCAAAGCTTTGCGATAGATACCTTTGTATCTCTTGATCACTTCCTTCAGATCATCGGCATCTAAGTCTGTATCAAACTTCACACCTTTCTCTGCTTTGATGTCATCTAAGACATCTTCGAATTTCGCTTTATCCACTTCTTTTACAACGTCTGAGAACATCTGGATAAAACGACGATAAGAATCATATGCAAAACGAGGATTGCCTGTCTTCTTCGCAAATCCTTCGACAGCTTCATCATTCAATCCTAAGTTAAGGATCGTATCCATCATACCCGGCATGGATACTCTTGCTCCTGATCTTACTGATACTAATAGAGGATCTTCAAGGTCTCCGAACTTCTTTCCCTGAATCTCTTCTAAGTCTTTCATTGCTTCGATCACTTGTGATGCTACTTCATCACTGATCTTTCCACCGCAGTCGTAATAGTTTGTACACGCTTCTGTTGTAACTGTGAATCCCTGAGGAATTGGTAAATTCAATCCTGTCATCTCTGCTAAGTTTGCACCTTTTCCTCCAAGAAGGTTACGCATCTCGGCATTTCCTTCGCTAAATTTGTAGACCCATTTTGTTGCCATGTCAATACCTCCTAAAATTAAGTTATGTCACATTCATATGTCATTGAACTTATTGTATCACAAAATTCTAATTTTGCAAAACTTTTTTGTGTATTTTTCATAATTTTTTCTTTTTCCTTATCTTTTTCTTATAAAAAATGCACATTTACACGATTTTTGATACATTTTGCGCTGTTATTTTTGTCTTATTTTCATAATTTTTACGTTTTATTTTTTGTATACACTACACAATATCATTATTCCTATTGCATATTTCCGTTCGCTTGTTGATCATTATGCAATTTCCATAATAACAAAAAAGAACATTCCACAAAATATCTCATTTATGAAATGTTCGTTTTTTAGTTTTTTCATTCTAATCCACAATCTTATCGATCGCATTTGTCACAGCATCTATGCTTTTTGTGACTATCTAACATCTTTTGTTTATAATCTGGTTCTTCCTGCTTCTCTTCTTTTACACTGATCTCCCAGAATGGTCCCCTGCATTGGCACCTTCTTTGCCTTGTCGGATCACTTTCTTAAGCGACCACGTCTCAGCTGTTCTGGCTCTGCTTCCTACATCGGCAATCTTTACTTTATCTTTGCCGACCATTCTTGTTAATACAACAAAATGTCCATTCTTTGTGAAATCTCCAGGCCCCATAAGTGCCACAACTGGATGTCCTGCTCTTAATGCTCTCTCTACAGCATCTTTATCCATGCCAAGACCCTTACACTGCATTCCATATAATTTGGATAATCCTGGAACTACGCTGTGAGAACATCCCTGTCCTGTATAATACCATCCATGTTTATATGCCTGTTTGCACATCTTTGGAACATCAGCTTTCTTTCCAGTTAAAGAACTGTAACATACGGCAACTGCGGTTGGCCCGCATCCTGCTGCCTGAATCGTACTTCCGCCAATCTTCTTCCCTGGATAATCTGCCTGATTATAATAAACAACTTTTAATTGCTTGTTCTCTGTCTGCTCTGCAGCCATAACCCCTGCTGTCTGTGTCATCATCATTGCTGCGATCCCCATCGTTGCGATCACTCTGCCAGTCATCTTGTTCAATCTCATAGTACCCTCCAGATAACTTCTGCTTTTGACATAATACATCAGTTATTGATTATAACAGAGGGGTGTTTGTTAATCAAGTGTTTCAAATGTTAAATTTCTATTAATTTTTCTTGCAATTGCTTTCTTTGCCGCTTTTACAATGTCACTCGCTGTCATTTCGAATCGTTCTTTCAGGTAATCGACTGGTCCAACTTCACCAAAGCAGTCTTTTGCACCGATTCTTTCTAATGGCACTGGTTTATTTTCTGCAAGAACTTCTGCTACTGCGGATCCAAGTCCATTTACGATGTTATGATTTTCTGCCGTTACGATCGCCCCTGTTGTTTCTGCTGCTTCAATGATTGCTTCTTTGTCAATCGGTTTAATTGTAAACATATTTGATACTGCTGCATTGATTCCCTCAGCTTTTAACATTTTTGCAGCAATGACTGCTTCTGCTACGCAGATTCCTGATGCAAAGATCGTCACATCATTTCCTTCTCTTATTTTGGCTGCTTTTCCAATCTTAAATGTAGATCCATCTCCATAGATTTTCTCACATTTCTTTCTAGAAAGTCTGATATAAAAGACACCATACATATCTTTTGTCTGTCTGATGATATCTGCAAGCATCACAGAGTCTGTTGGTTCGATGATCGTAAGATTTGGGATACATCTCATCATTCCCATATCTTCAAATGGCATATGTGTTCCACCATTTAAGGATGCTGTGATCCCTGGATCAGATCCAATGATACGGACATTTAACTTTGCATATGCAGCGGATACAAATACCTGATCCATCACACGTCTTGATGCAAATGTTCCAAATGTATGTACAAAAGGAATCAATCCTGTCGCAGACATTCCTGCTGCAACTCCGATCATGTTTGCTTCCTGAATTCCACAGTTGATTGTTTTCTCTGGATGTTCTTTCCAGTATTTTGCCATTCCAATACTGTTCATAAGATCGGCATCCATGTAGATCAATCTTGGATCCTCTGCCTGCATCTCTTCCATAACCTGGGCAAAAACACTTCTCATCTCTACGTCTTCTGTTTCAATTTTATCGCAGACAATATACATATCTTTCCCCTCCTATCCTAATTCTTTGATTTCTTCTTCTAACTGTTTGACTGCTTCTTTGACCTGGTCTTTTGTAAATGACATATGATGGTTATATAAAACACCTTCTGCAAATTTACATCCATGTCCCTTTTCTGTATTTAATACGATCATGGAAGGTCTTTCTCCTGCATTTTTCTTAGCATTTTCAATCGCATCTAGGATTGCCTGATGATCATGTCCATCAATGCTTTGCGCATACCATCCAAAATCTTCAAACTTCTGCCTGAGATCCCCCATCTCACATACATCTTTTGTATATCCATCCAGCTGTTTTTTATTGTAATCGATGAACGCGATCAAGTTATGTACTTTCTGCTGTGCTGCAAACAATGCACCTTCCCATACCTGTCCTTCCTGGCTTTCTCCATCTCCAAGAACCAGGTAGGTATAGTTATCTTTTTTTCTGATATAAATTTCCCCATGCTGTTCCGATCGCTGTTGACATTCCCTGTCCTAAGGAACCTGTTGTCATATCAACTCCTGGTGTTAAATTTCTATCACAATGGCTTGGCAGGAATGTCTTTGGCTGATTTACTTTCTTAAGATCTTTGACATCAAAATATCCTTTTAATGCTAATGCTGCATAAACTGCTGGTCCACAATGTCCTTTGGATACAACAAGCCAGTCTCTGTCTTCCCATCTTGGATTCTTTGGATCGATCTTCATTGCTTTTCCATATAAGACTGCCATGAGATCTGCCATGGACATAACACCTCCGATATGTCCTGCACCAATCTCTTCGAGTGCTTCCATTGCAGCAATTCGGATCTTTGCTGAAAATATTTTCAGTTCTTTTATCTCATTGGTCATATCTCATCCCTCCTGATTCTTTATTCCCCAAATACTGCTTTGTAATCTGCTTTGAATTTTTCAATTCCCTGATCTGTCAATGGATGTTTTGTCATCTGAAGTAATACGTTATATGGTACTGTTGCAATATCTGCTCCTGCTAATGCACAATCTACGATATGGATTGGATTTCTGACACTTGCACAGATGATCTGTGATGTAATGCCATTGATCTGGAAGATATCTGCGATCGTACGGATCAGATCAACTCCTGTCTGAGAGATATCATCTAATCTTCCAAGAAATGGAGATACATAAGCTGCTCCTGCTCTTGCTGCTAATAATGCCTGGTTCGGAGAAAAGATCAATGTGACATTTGTTTTGATTCCTTCTTTTTTTAATACTTTGACTGCTTTTAATCCTTCTGGTGTCATTGGGATCTTTACGACCATATTTGGATGAATCGCTGCGATTTCTCTTGCTTCTTCAATCATATCTTCTGCTTTTTCTGTTGTTGCTTTTACTTCTCCATTGACTGGTCCATCAACAATATCTGTGATTTCTTTGATAACTTCGTTAAAGTCTCTTCCTTCTTTTGCGATCAGGGATGGGTTTGTTGTAACACCATCGATGATTCCCATATCATTTGCTTTCTTGATATCCTCTACATTTGCTGTGTCAATAAAAAATCTCATTTTCATTTCCTCCTTTTTCGTTTTGGTTTCAGATTTTTAATATAATTCTTTGTAAATTTTTAATACACGTTCTTCATCTAATGGTACAAAGTTATTTGCCATTAATCTTCCCTGTGTCTCCATAACACTCTTTGTAAATACCTGAAGTTCCTCTTCTTTTACACCATATTCATGTAATGCCTTTTTCTGTAAGATCTGATTTAGAAGTTCTTCTAATTTTTCGTATACCTCTTCTACATCGCATTCTAATAATCCTGCAATATATTCATTTAATGCTTCGATCTCTCCGTCCTGCTTGATTTCCATATAATTTCTCAGTACACCAGTAAATACTGCATAATTGCTTTCTCCATGTGGTACATGATATGTTCCGCCTAATGGATAACTTAATGCATGTACCGCTGCGCATCCTGCAGTTCCAAATGCAAGTCCTGCATAGTTGCTTGCGATCAGGAAATTCTCCAGTAATTCTTTTAATGTATCTTTGCCTTCTTTTACAAGAATCTGGAATCCAGAAATAATCATTTCTATCGCTTTGTAACTAAATAATTTCGTATACGGAGTTGCTTTTGGTGAAAGACTTGATTCCACAGCATGTACAAGCGCATCAATGGAACTGGTGGCAAAAACCGGAAAGGGAAGTCCCTCTAGTAATTCTGGAATTAACACTGCACTGTCTGCAAATAATGCTTCTCCTGTCAATCCCATCTTAACGCCAAGTCTTGTTCTGTTAATGATCGAAATATTAGTCACTTCACTTCCTGTTCCACAGGTTGTTGGAATGATGATCAGCGGATGTTTTTTCTCTTTTACTGGGAGATCATAAAGTTCATCTACGGATTCTCCTGCACTGATAGATAGAACCTTTGCAATATCAATGATCGTTCCTCCACCGATCGCAATGATTCTTTTGCATCCTTTTTTCATTGCATCCTCAATGATGGCATCTACCATAACATCGGTTGGTTCCCCTGCTCCATACTGTTCCTGAAAGATCGTCTCTACTTCGAGATCTAATTTTCCAAAATATGGATCATAAATATATTGGTTTGTTAATATCAGATCCCCTTTTTTCAGATCAAAGGCTTCTGAAAATTCTTTGCATGTTTCAAACTTAAATAATGACGGTCTGAAAATAATCTGTTCCATAAACTATATCCTGTCCTTTCTTTGTTTTTTCTGTACCTTTATGTTGTCTTTATTATAAGTTTTTACTGATTTTGATACATTCAGATTATTGTGGTGTTTTCTTACTTTTTTCTTTGTTTTCTCCCCTTTTTTTTATCCATACTTCATAATCTTGCTTTTCCATGGATCACCTTAATCTCTTCCTCTTGTTTCCCTGATGATCTCAACAAAAAAAGAGCAGGATCACTGCTCTTTTTTCGTCTGTTTCGGAGTTTTATTTATGATATTTTTGTTCTGTTTAGGAGTTTTTGAGAATTTATTTTTTCGCTTTTATGGATTTATTCTTTGATTAATCAAGGACATCTAATAACTGTTTTGTCTCGAATGATTCTTTGCAGCGGTTTGCTACTTTGTTTACTGCAGTTCCGTCATATACTGTGATCTCTGGTTTTCTGTTTTCTCTTACACAGCTTGCGAATTCTGTCATTTCATTAACATATGCCTGATGCCAGCGGCTTAAGAAATCCTGATAGCATTCACGGCATACTCCATGCTCGCTCATAACTTCTACCAGATTCTTAGATGGAACAGATGCTACTCTTAATGTTCCTTTTGTTCCAATGATCTCTGTCTCTACATGAGAACCATGTGCTGCTGCACGTCCTGTATACATAAACGCCATTGCATCGTTTTCGCACTGCATTGTTGCTGCACAGTTATCTCCATCATTTAATTCACGGTATAATTCATATTCGAAGACTCCACCGATTCCCCATACTTTCTTAGGTTCTGATTTTGTAAACCAGCGTACAAGGTCGATATCATGTACACACATGTCAAGGAACTGTCCTCCAGAATGTGGTGCATATGCTAATGTTCCTTCGATTGTTGATACTGGATCCTGTGTGATGCAGCGTACAAGGATGACTTTTCCGATATCGCCATTTTCAATCTTCTGCTTTACATCCATGTAAGATGGATCGAAACGACGCATGAATCCAAGCATGAATAACTGGTCCAGATGTGCTTCGATCACTTTTTCAGCTTCTAAACACTGTTCTACTGTTGCACCTAATGGTTTGTCGCAGAATACATGTTTTCCAGCTTCCATTGCAATTTTGATATGTTCTACATGTAATGGTGTTGGAGAAACGATCGCGATCGCATCTAATTCTGGATTTTTACCATTTCATTGATATCTGTATATGTATATGGTACATCAAATTCTTCCTGTACTTTCTTTAACTGTACTTCATCTACATCACAGATTGCTGTTAATTCTGCTCCTGGATACGCTGACTGCGATATTTTTTGCATGTTCATATCCAAGACGTCCTAATCCTACTGTTCCAAATTTACTGTTTTCATAACTTACTTCCTTTCTTTATATATGTTTCAATTGATATATCGATGTGAAAATTTATAGTCCTGTGTATTTATTTACATAAGCTCTGGCCATTTTTGCATAATCTAATGGATTGGCAATATCAGGATCCTGCTCAGCTTCTACGACCAGCCATCCTTCATATCCTTTTTCCTCTAAGATCTTAAAGATCGTTGGAAAATCAACCATTCCTTCTGGATCTCCCGGCACTGTAAATACACCTTCTGGGATGGATCTTAAAAAGCTTTTATCTTCGGCATAACATTTTTCCATTACGGATTTTCTGACATTCTTTAAATGTACATGTTTGATCCTGTCAAAATGTTTCTTTAAGATTTCTACCGGATCTTCTCCTGAGAATGTCAAATGTCCTGTATCGTAGATCAGATTCACGTATCTTGGATCTGTCATTTCCATCAATCGATCAATTTCCCCTGTTTTCTGTACCGTTGTTGTCATATGATGGTGATATACGATCTGCATTCCATTCTCTACTGCAATCTTTCCAAGATAATCTAATCCTTTTGCCAGTTCTTCCCACTGATCATCATTTAATACATATTTGTTCTTTAATGGCGTATCAAAACAATGCTGGATAGAGTAGCTCTGATCGGATACATTGATCAGATTTGCTCCGATAGATTTTAAGAAATTCATATGGTCAATGAACGCTCTTTCATTCCACCACATTGGTTTTTCATTTAAATAAGTACTGATCCATGCTGTGATCGCAGATAATCCGCGTCTTTTAAATTCTGTATTTAAAATTTTAGGATCATGTGGATATTGGCATCCGATCTCTGTTCCTGTATATCCTGTTAATGCGATCTCACTGATCGTCTGTAAAAAGCTGTTTCCTGCTCCCATTTCCGGCATATCATCTTCTGTCCATGCGATTGGAGCAATTCCGATCTTTACTTTATTCTTGTCAAACATCTTGCTCTCCTTTCTCTTTTTATAAGATTTCTGAAATCTTTACAGTTCTTCCTTCTTTTAATGATTTGTTTGCTGCAAGTGCAATCTCTACTGGTTTTAATCCATCAATTCCTTTAACTAATGTATCTGTATCGTTTAATACTGCATCGACAAATGCCTGATCCTCAGAGATAAATGCCTGTGTATAACGTTCCATTAAGAACCATGTTGGTTTGGCACTGGATACTCCGTCTGCTGATAAGATCTTTACTTCATTTTCCAGATCATTTTCTGTTGTTACACATCCGTTCTGGCACTGTACTTCACTTCTCTGGTCATATCCATAATGAGAAGCTCTGCTGTTATCAATCACTCCAAGTGCTCCATTCTCAAATTTCATTAAAACGATCGCTGTATCTACATCGTTCATTTTGGCGTATTCTGGATTTTCACAAACAGAACCATAAGCTGTAACTTCTGTAACTTCACTTCCTGATAAATAACGAACCATATCAAAATCATGGATTGTCATGTCTATGAAGATTCCTCCAGATGTTCTGATGTACTCCATTGGCTGATGATCCGGGTCTCTTGATGTCACCTTTACAACACAAGGTTCTCCAAGTTTTCCATTGGCAACAACATCATGCACTGCTTTGTGGTTATGATCGAATCGTCTGACAAATCCAATCTGTAATTTTACTCCGGCTTTTTCTACTTCATCTAATGCTGCATGAATCTCATCAAGATCGTGATGAATTGGTTTTTCACAGAAAATATCTTTTGCTGCTTTTGCAGATTCTTTGATCAGTGTTGCATGTGTGTCTGTGGAAGAACAGATAAATACGGCATCTACATCCGGATCTTTTAAGATATCCTGTGGATCTTTATAACATTTATCTTCGTCAACTCCCATACTTACTGCCCACTCGATCGTTGCTTCATTTAAAAATGGATCAGCAACTGCATATAGATTTGCACCTTTTACCGCATGTGCCAGATTCTCACCATGAAGTCTTCCCATTCGTCCTGCACCGATCAATCCGATGTTCACTTTTTTCATAATCTTGTTCTCCTTTTCTTTTTATTTCGTTATCTTTTTGATGATTTTATTATAGATAATCTCTCTCTTTCCTACATTCATTTTTTTGTTCTGTTTCCCTATAAAAAACAGCCTTTTTTCATACTTTTTTAGTTATTTTTGTGAAGTATTTTGTTTTTTTGCTTTTCTTAATCTAAATATGGTCTACAGCATTCGGCTCCCATTTTGATCACTTCTTCTGGATCCATTTCCCAGTATTCTGGGCGGAACAATTCCAAAGATGCAATTTCATCATATCCTGTCTTCTTTACCTGATCTGCGATCTCCTGTACCGGAATGCACCCTTTTCCCGGCATGATACGGTCGCAATGATCAAGAACTCTTAATGGAAGATCCTCACAGTCATTAATATGGAAGACGAACAGTTTTTCTCTAGGAATCTTAGAAATATATTCAACATCTGCACATTTATCATGCATATAGAAGTTAATACAATCTACGGTAAGTCCTACATTGTCTCGATCAACCGCCTGTACGATTTCCCATGCCTGTCTTAAGGAATTGCAGCACCATCTTCTATCTCCGATCGGTTCAAATGACAGTTTTACACCATATGGATCTGCCAGATCTGCAAGTTCATTTAATACTTTGACAGAATCGTTAAATACCTCTTCTTCTGTTAATTTTTCCATTCCTTCTCTGACTGTTGGAACGACGATGATGTATGGATTTTGAATCTTTTGTGCAATTTCACATCCAAATAAGAATAATTCTTTTAACTCTTTCCACTGCTTTTCATCACAAAAGTTAATGTCTTCAATGGAATTAAATGCAAATGGTTTGATATTATGTGTTGCAAAATAATCCTGAAGCTCTTCTACTGTATGTGTTTTGAAATATTCTTTTAACATATCCAATCGTAATTCAATATAATCGTATCCGTATTTTTCACATAATTCTAAATCCATTTCTACTGAGGATTTTTTCATGCATGTTGCTTCATTGTATCCAAGTTTTAACATCTTCTTATCTCCTTTTCTTTCTATATAAATATTGTTTATAGTTCTCCTTTTGATTCTCTTTCTGCAAGTTCTTCCATGATCATTGGAATTTTTTCATCAAGCTTATAAAAGATCAAGATTACCACTGCGATCGTCCATACGATAATTGGTCCAAATTTATATAAATTTAAAATCGTATCAAGTGCTGATTGTGGCTGCACTGCTGTTCCCTGTAATGATGTCACATATCCGCTCGCCGTTAACATTCCCGTCATCAATGCACTGGTAACTCCTGTTCCAATCTTAAATCCAAGACTTCCACCACCAAATACAAGGCTTTCCTGACGCATATGATTTTTCCATTGTCCGTATTCGATAACATCTCCCATCATTCCAAACACTAATGCAACCAGTGGTGCTTCCCCAAGAGCTCGTATAATACTTGTGATCAATGCCCATGGAAAACTTCCAGGATTTAACAAAAATGCAATATGTGCTGCAACTGCAAGAATGCATCCTGCAAGTGATATATTTCGTTTGTTCCATCGATTCAAAAGGAATGGACAGATCATTGCTCCAAGGATCATTACAATGATCTCTGCCGTAAATAAAACACTGTACATCCAGTCGTCATTATGTAAAATATATTTACAATAATATGGAAGATCTGTTCCAACAATCGTTGCATGTACACATGTTACTGTCCATAACCCAAGTGTTGCCCAGAAATAAATATTGCTGGCTAATGCTTTAATACTTTTGCTGAATGGAACTTTTTGTTCCTGCGTTACCTTCACTTCTACTTTTTCTTCGCATTTCATAAAGCAGAAAACCAACAACAGGATCGCCACCACTGCCCAGATTGACATAACTTTGATCCATGCACTCTGATCATTTCCAAAAATCTTTACTAATGGCAATGTAAATGTAACTGCGATGATCTTTCCAAAAGGAGACATCGCCATTCGAAAAACAGACAACAGATCTCTTTCATGGGAGCTTCTTGTCATTAATGTAGATAATGTTCCATATGGAACATTGATCGCTGTGTATAATACTGTTGTTGCAAGATTATATGTTACAAACATATAAATCGCCTGTACCATTGGGGTTGTATGAGGGATACAAAACAGTAATACTGCAGAGATTGCATATGGAACAGCCATCCATAAAATATATGGTCTTGCTTTTCCCCATTTTGACTTTGTCTTATTGACTAAGATTCCCATGATCACATCCGATGACCCGTCAAAAACTCTTGAGACTAACATCACCATACCGACCATCGCTGGTGAAATTCCTACATAGTCTGTGTAAAATAGTGTTAACAACGTACTGATCATGCCAAAAACGATATTACAGGCTACATCTCCGGATCCATAAGCAAGTCTCGTAATTGTAGATACTCTTTCCTGCTTATTTACACCTGTGACTGATTTTTCTTTCATTTTTACCTCCTCGTCACATTGCACAGCTTTCGTTGTTCGTTCGTTTCATTTTTGTCTATCTTGTTTAAAATTATATCGTTTTCTTTCGTTTCTTACCTTCATATCCTTGTTGTGATTTGATGCTGTTTTTTTGTGCTTTTCCCCTTATTTTTTTTCATTTTTCTTCATTTTATTGCTATCTTTTTCTATATACAGAGAAAAACAGGCAGTTTTGTTTTTCTGCCTGTTTCTTTCTTTTTTGCTCAATTTTATTTACTCTGTTGTGTTTCAATGTAAGATATGATCATATCTGCTGCTTCTTCTGGTGTCATCTTTCCAATCTGGAACGTCATATCATAGTTTTGTGGATCTCCCATTTTCCTTCCTGTATATTTCTTGTAATAAGCTCTTCGCTTTTTGTCAATCTTTTCAAGCTTCTTAAAACTCATTCCATCATACTTTTCACCTGCACGACGTGTTCTGAATTCTTCACTTGCACAAGTGTAGAAAGAATACGTTCTTGGATAATCTTTTAATAAATAATCTGAACACCTTCCAAGGAAGATCGCGCCACCTTCTTTTGCAATCTTTTTAATTGTTGCTGACTGATGCAAAAACATTTGGTGTGTATCTGAAATCTGGCTTGCTTCTCTTGGATAAAAGGTATCATTTCCAAAGGTTACTCTGTTTGATTCATAGGAAATCTTATTTAAAGTTCTATAATCAACCTCATGGATTCCCATTTTTTTTGCTGCATCAAGCAGTACTTCACGGTCAAAATATGGAATGTTTAATTTCTGCGACAAAATCTTGCACACTTCTCGTCCTCCACTTCCATATTCACGGCTGATCGTAATGATTGTATGATCTAACATTTTACTATCTCCTCCTGTTTTTCTTTATACCAGGAAAAGGCATATACCTTACGTACATGCCTTTCCTTTACACTAAACTATTTCTGCCTCCACTCTTGTAACTTTCTTTACCCAATTCCACTTTCTTAAATGAATCACCACTGGGATCGTCTTATAGATCTGATCCGATTTTAATATGGAAAAAACTACAACTGGAGGCATTTTTAATACAAAGGCTGCAATGCATGAACATGGGACTACAATCCCCCACATACTGATCAGATTCATTTTCATACTAAAGGATGTATCTCCTCCTCCGCGAATGATTCCATTATCACAGGCCATCTGGTAGGAAGTTCCAACGGTTGTTACTGCCAGTACACACATAAATTGTTTTGCAAGAGCCGCTGCCTCTATAGATATATGATAAACTCTTAAAATCGGTGTGCTTACCCCATAGATCAAAAGACCTGAGATGATTCCGATTCCAAGAAAAATCACTTGTAAGGTCATTACGATATCATGTAATTTATCAAGATCATTCTCCCCGATCGTTTTTCCAACCGTGATTCCAGATGCACTTGCAGCTCCATATGCCACAACCGAAAGTACCTGAAATACGATCACTGCGATCGAATTGGCCGCAATTGCTGCTGCTCCCAAATGACCTAAAACTGCTGTCTGTATCATTTGTGCCACACCCCATTGTGCCTGGTTTAGAAGGACAGGCAGTGACACTTTTGTATAATCTCTGCAATAGGATGTATCTATTTTTATCAGCTTTCTTAAGGTAAGATTTAATTTATGCTCTCTGTATTTGAGATAAAATATAACAATGATCAATTCTACGCATCTGGATACAAGTGTTGCATATGCAGCCCCCCTGATTCCTAATTGTGGAAATCCTAATCTTCCATAGATCAGACATGAGTTTAAGCAAATATTGATCACCAGTGTTGATGCTGAGATCATATAGCCGATCGTAACGACTCCGATCGCTCTTAATGATGCTGTTAAGATATTTGTAGCAGTAAATATAATATATGTAAAACATATGATCCTTAAATATTTTACTCCCTCTGTGATCACTGTCTGATCATTGGTCAGTAAATTCAACACCTGATGTGGTGCCACAAATACGATCATAAATAAGATTGCTGCAATTCCAACTCCAAATCTTAACGTTACACCTATAATATGAACGATTGGTTCATATTGTTTTTTCCCCCAATACTGACTGCCGAGGACAACAGCTCCCTCGCCGGCCCCGACAACCAGCATCTGTAAAAGAAATTGAATCTGGTTACACAAAGCAGATCCTGATAAAGCCTTCTCACTGTATGCACCAAGCATGAGATTATCTGCAAGGTTTACACCGTAGACCAGTAAATTCTGAAACGCCAACGAAACAACTAAAGTCATGAAAAATTTGTAAAATTTTTTATCACGAATCACTTTTTTACCTCCACTTCAATTTCTCTTATGGGTTATCTATCAGATATCAGGGAAATATTTTGCATCTTTCTCTGTTACCCACTCGTGTTCTTTGACTACCGTTGTAACGATGTCTTTATCGTCCTGCAGACGGATACACCATAAATAATATTCTGCATATCCTGGTGCTGCTGCTTGAGAATGTGTGACATTACATGGCATTCCTGTCAGGTCGTTATTCTTTACTTTATATGCATCGTCTCCAAATTCCGCCAGTCCATATCCATTCTCTGGAAGGAATTTATAATAATACATCTCTGGTTCCACATGCTGATGAGGTGGATAAGAAGACCATTTTCCTGGGAAATGGACAACTTCTCCGATAAAGAAATTCGTCTCAGGGCAGTTTGATCTGTCAAAGAATGTTCTTACCATTCTTGTAGAGCATTCATTCATCTGTCCTGCTCCTCGTTCTTCATTTGCACACAGACAGTCTTCTGGTCTTAATAATCTTGCTTCAAAAGTTTTCTTATTTTCTGTGCGGCATACTGCAATCTCTGCTTTTTCTGAATGACATGTAATTGTTACTTTTGTGTTCTCTGGTACATGAAGAAGGATTGCTCCTTCATGGAAACAGTCACCTCTCTTGACTGTTTCCATATTTCCATCCCAGTTAAATGTAATTTCTCCAAACAAGAGATCATAAACCACTTCCTGTGCGTAATCAAAGTTCAGCACATCACCAGATTCCATAGCTACTACGCCATATTCAAGTCCCATCATTTCTGGATGTTCTACTTCTGAGATCATCTCATTGTAACCTTTTTCGAACGGTTTCTTACTTGTATATTTCATTTCACCAATTCCTTCTTTCTATTCTTTTCTGAACTTGCCCCTAGTACATTCTTGCTTCTGCAAGTTTGTCATCGATTCTCTTTCTTGCTTCTTGTACTTTTTCAGATTTTGATGTAGAAGCAACTCCGATATGCCACCATTGATTCATTATCCTTCTGCCATTGTTTTTGGAAGTACTTTTGCATCAATGATACAGCTTACTTCTTCTTTCTTTGCTGCGCGGATAGCTTCTCTTAATTCTTCCGGTGTCTTTGCACTAAATGGTTTCATTCCATAACCTTCACCGATCTTAGCAAAATCTGTGTATACATAATTTCCATCCAGTTTTCCTGTCTCTTCATTTCTATAACGCATCTCTGTTGCAAGGCTTCCAACACCATTTCCCATCTGAAGGTTATTGATGCATCCAAATGCCGTATTATCAAATACAATAACTGTGATCTTTTGTTTTTCCTGAATTGCTGTCGCGATTTCTGAATTCAGCATTAAGAAAGATCCATCTCCTACTAGTGCATATACTTCCTGATCTGGTGCTGCAAGTTTAGATCCTAATGCACCTGCGATTTCATATCCCATGCAGGATGCACCGTATTCCATGTTATATGTATCTTTAACATCTGTTACCCATAATCTCTCTAAATCGGCTGGAAGAGAACCTGCTGCCGCTACGACGATCGCATCATCGTCAATCTCTTCTCTGATAATTCCTACACCATGAGATTCTGTGATCGTTCCTCCAATATCACGAAGATAATCATTCATGATCTCTGGTGTCCAGGATGGTACACATGGTACAAAATCCTCTCCGCTGTATTCTACACTTAATACAGATAAACGTTCTTTTTCCCATTTGTCTTTGATTTCTTTGATTTCTGTTGTATATTCGCTTTGATATCCTTTTTCTTTTAATCGTTTTGTAATTTCTTCTAAAGTAACTTTTGCATCCCCAACACATCTTGTCGCGTCTACTTTCTCAGCATGAAACTCTGATGTATTGATCGCTAATACTTTAATATCTGGATTTCTGAATAATACCCATTTAGAACCTGTAACAAAGTCATTAAATCTTGTTCCAATTCCAATTACAAGGTCTGCATCTTTTGCTAAAAGATTGGCTGCAAGACCACCTGTTACTCCGACTCCTCCAACACTTAATTCATAAGAATCAGGTAATGCAGAATGTCCTGCCTGTGTCTGAGATACTGGAATGTTAAACTGACTGCAGAAATCCATCACTGTCTCTCCTGCTTCTGAATAACGAACTCCTCCACCTGAGATCACAAGTGGTTTCTTTGATGCCATGATCATTTCCACTGCTTTTTCAATTTCGTATTCATCGGCACATCTTCTTGAGATATGATGTACTCGTTTCTGGAAGAATGATTCTGGATATTCAAAGCTTTCTCCCTGCACATCCTGTGGCAGTGAAATAACTGCTGTTCCACAATCTGCTGTGTCTGTTAATACTCGCATTGCGTTGATCAATGCTGTCATTAACTGTTCTGGTCGTGTAATGCGATCCCAGTATTTTGCAACTGGTTTAAAGCAGTCACTTGCTGTGATAGAAAGATCACTAGAAACTTCCATTTGCTGTAATACCGGATCAGGCTGTCTTGTTGCAAAACTGTCTGATGGGAAGAGTAATAACGGAATGTGATTGATGGAAGCTGTAAGTGCTGCTGTTACCATATTTGCAGCTCCAGGTCCAATGGATGATGTACATGCGATGATCTTTCTTCTGTTATTTTGTTTCGCATAAGAAATTGCTGCATGTGCCATTCCCTGTTCATTTCTTCCCTGATACACACGAAGATGTCCAGGATCTTCATCCAATGCCTGTCCAAGACCTACAACCATTCCATGTCCAAAGATTGTAAACATTCCATCAACAAATGGAGTTACTTCTCCGTCCATCTCCACATACTGCTGATTTAAAAACTTCACAACTGCCTGACCTACTGTCATTTTAATCTTTTTCATTTTTTCTCCTTTCAGCCATTTCATTTGCTCTTTTTATTGTTCTTTCTTTATGATGGCTTTATTATAGGACGAAGTAAGAGTTCTTACATTCAGATTCTTGTTGTATAAATTTATGGTTTTTCGTGCTTTTTACGTTCTTTTTTTGAAATACTTCATTATTTTGCTTCCAGATCACTCTCTTGTGAAAATCAGGAAAATATGACAATAATACGGCAAAAAAGAAGGCATGAAACTTTCTTCTCGTTTCATGCCTTCTCTTTGCTATATTACTGTATAGGATAAACATTCTTTTTCCTTTGACTGATAGATCAGACGATAATTTCTTGGGGACACTCCAACATTTTTTGAAAAGATCGTATTGAAATGATTCGGGTTATCGCAGCCAACGATCATTGCGATCCTGGTTACCGTAAGATCTGTACTGATCAACAAGGACTGTGCTTCCCCAATTCTTCTTCGGATCACATATTTCATTGGAGAATACCCATAAAATTCTTTAAAGATATGTGATAAATAATATAAACTAATATGTAACTGCTCTGATATCGTTTTTAAGCTGATATCATTCATATAGTTTTCATCGATATATTCCCTGATCTGTTTTGCTAATGTAAAACGATCTGTCTGTTCTTCTTCTACATATGCCACACTTTCACTGATCACATTTTCCACCTGATTTAGAAGTGCTTCCAATAAAAATCCACAACAGACATCTGCTCCTGGGATATTTCCACATAACATATAAAACATCTGTGCCATAATCCCTTCCATAGCTCCATAGGATTTTCCGGCTTTGATCACTGGCACCTGATCATCATCGATCAATGCATTTTCTCTGAGATTTTCTTTATGAATTCCTCCAATTGCACATGCATAATGTGAAACCTCATCCCCATATTCATCATGGATCATCTCACTGTTTAATATGATCAAATCTCCTTGTTCTACCTGATAATTTGTTCCATTGATCATAAAAGATCCAGATCCTTCACGAATCAGGATAAGTTCCACAAAATCTTTATGTGCATGCATGATTCTTGGATGCTCACAATCTTTCATTCCAACACGACTCACATATAAAAGCTCTGGTTTTTTCTCATCATAATAACTTCTGCTTTTTTTATTTTCAACAAAACATTGTACCATCGGTTTCCATCCTTTCTCTCATATCTATACTTTACAGTATTATGATACATTTGTATTATTTTAAATACAATCAAGATTCTTGACTTGTTTTTGTTTCTAAAAATGGCTGTTTTCCGTGATTTTTTGTTTTATTTCCAGAATTTTCTATTTTAAAATTGTTGTTTTCTTGATATTATACCTAATGTTTCTTTATTTTTTTACGATATGCTCCTGGAGTGCATCCAAATCGTTTCTTAAACAACTGGCTAAAATAACTTTGATTATCATACCCCGATTCTTCTGCAATCTGTGCGATTGATTTTTTCGTATCCCTCAAAAGATTCTGTGCATATCCAAGTCTTCGATCCATGATGTACTGTGTAAACGATGTTCCTGTATTTTTCTTAAAAATTCTCTCTAAATAACATGGATTGATATTCACTCGTTGTGCTGCATCTTTCAATGTGATCTTTTCTTTGAAATTCTGATTTAAGTATTCCTGTACCTGTAACACGATCTCATTTTTTAATTCTGCCTTTGATGTCTGATTTTTGAAACATTCTTCTTTATTTCTTTCATAGTAATCCAAGATTTTTATAATAAGTGATTGTGCCAGCATAGAACAAATTTCGTTTTTTAATGGATCTGATGATAAAGTTTCATTGATCAGCAATTGAAATATATGATTGAAAAATGTATTCTCTTCTCCTGTTTTGATCACGGGCTTCTGATTTTTCAATATGATCTGATCTTTTTTCATCCCTTTTATTTGAAGATCTGTCACCGCGCATACACAGTAGCGTAAAGGATACTTTCCTCTGACTCTTTCCTCATGAGCTGTCCCTGCATTTATGATCAAGAGATCGCCTGCCTGCGTTTCATAAGTAGTTTTTCCGATCGTGTGATATCCTTTTCCTTCCAACAAATACAAGATTTCTACTCTGTCCTTATGTGCATGTACTGCCTGACAGGATTCTTTCTGGTTTAATTCTAATAAACTAACATGGTGCATTTTCAAACAATTTTGTTCTTCAAATAATTCTCTGCCTTTGTATTCTCCAAAATGATAAATCATTCTTTTCCCTCCTTTGGAATACAAACCTTATCCTTCTTCTTGATATTTCTTTCGTTTTCTCACAAATGTCGATGCATTCATTCCAAGACTTTTGGCTGCATCTCTGACATTTCCATACTTTTCATAGGCTTCCTCCATATATCCGGCTTCGATCTCCTGCAGTTCTCTTTGAAGATCTGTCACTGGTTTCCTCATTGTTTTGGCTGCTTTTAATTGTCTTGTCTCACCGATTGGTAAAACATCAGGATCAATCACATCACCGCTGCTTATGATGATCGCTCTTTCAACAATATTCTTTAATTCTCTGATATTTCCTGGCCATGCGTATTCATTTAAAATACAAAGGCTGCTTTCAGAAAATTTCTTGTGAAAATTATATTTTTTATTAAATTGGCTTAAAAAGAATTCTGCAAGTGGTGCGATATCATCCTTTCGCTCTCTTAGTGGCGGAATCTGAATCGGGAATACCATCAGACGATAATATAGATCTTCTCTGAATGTTCCTTCTTTCATCATCTGTTCCAGATTGCGGTTCGTTGCTGCAATGATACGGACATCGATCGATATTGGCTTTGTTCCTCCGATTCTTTCAATCTCACCTTCCTGAATGGCTCTTAAGAGTTTAACCTGCATCGATAATGGAAGTTCTCCGATCTCATCTAAAAAAATGGTTCCTTTATCTGCAAGTTCAAATAATCCCATCTTTCCATTTCTGTTGGCACCTGTAAATGCACCTTTTTCATATCCAAATAATTCACTCTCAATTAGATTCTCTGGAATTGCACCACAGTTGACTTTGATAAAATTCTGATCCTTTCTGCTGCTGTTTTGATAAATATGTTTTGCAAACACTTCTTTTCCAACACCAGTCTCTCCAAGCAGCATGACTGTTGCATCAAGCGGCGCAACTTTTCCTGCAAGCAAAACTGCCTGTAAGGTATTTTTGTCCTGTGCGATCATATTTTCTGTCACAAGACATTGCTGGACATGTTCTAGATTTCTCCTTAATTTTTCTTCTTCCTGTTCTTGTTCTTCTACTTTCTCTTTTAGTCGATAGATTTCTGTGAGATCTCTTACATTCGTAACGACCATATCCACTTGACCTGCTTCATCAAATACTGGTGTACTTGTGATCATTGCTTTCTTTCCAGTCTTAAATTCCTGCATTAAGGTCACAGTTCTTCTTTCTTCAATCGCTTTTAAAGAACCTGACTGAGAAATAATCCCTCCACTGACCAGTTTCTTCATATTCTTTCCGAACACTTCTTTTTTACTTAGCCCTGTGATCTGTTCATAAGAATGGTTGATCATCACGGTATTGGCATTGCCATCTGTGATATAAATTCCATCAAACGAATTCTCGATGATCATCTCTAAATGTTTTTTCGTCTCTTCCAGTGTTCGAAAAATCGTTTTTTCCTCCATGGCTACTCATCCTCCATTTTTGCAACTTTGTTTGTATCATTTATGCAACATGTTGCATTTTTGATTCATCCTTCGTTTCAATTTTAATCATTTTTATTAAAAAATCAAGCTATTTGAGAATATTTTAACAATATTTCGACATTTTACAGTTGGCACACTTCTTGCTTTTTATATTGGTATCACTACTACAAAATTTTACTTAAAGGAGGAAGAAAAATATGGCATTAAAAAGAAAAGATGGCACGGAACAACCATATATTCCTGCCGGCATTTTTAAGATAAGGATTCCTTCTATCCATTATCGCTGGGAAATCTCTGAATGTCTGCAGGCAATTTTGATGTGCGCAACATGTCTTGGGGCAATTCCAATCTTGGAACAGATCTTAGGGGTCCCTTATGAGATCGCATGGAGTATGGTTATCATCAACGGATTACTTTATAACTTACATTCCTTACTTGGAGATCCCGTTGTACCGGGGTGGATCACACCTGCCGTACCGTTAGTTTCTGCATTCTTAACACAATCACAGCAAGGACCAGAACGTATTAAGGCACTGATTGCCCTGCAGTTAGTCGTAGGTCTTATCTTCCTGATCATGGGTATTTCCGGAATGGCTGGTAAGATCATTGGCCTGATTCCAAATGCGATCAAAGCTGGTATCTTACTTGGTGCTGGTTTCTCAGCGATCATGGGAGAATTTCAGACTGGAGGTCGTTTTGGAAAATATCCGATCACAGTTGGTATTGGATCTTTGCTTGCTTATTTTATGTTATTTTCCCTGCTGTTTCGCAAGATGAAGGATAAGAGCAAATTATGGCATATGGTTGGTAACTTTGGTATGCTGCCTGCGATCATCATTGCCGTGATCATCGGACCTGTTTCTGGCGAACTTCCTGCTCCAAATCTCGTGCTTGGTTCTATTATCAAAATTCCTGAGATTGGACAGATCATTCATACATTAAGTCCATTTTCTGTTGGATTCCCAACATTATCAACATTTATATCTGTTATCCCGACAGCAATTGCTGTTTATATCATTGCATTTGGTGATTTTGTATCCAGTGAAGAATTGATCCGTGAAGCTGATCAGGTTCGTCAGGATGAGAAAGTTGATTTTAACGCAAACCGTTCGAATATCATCAGTGCGATCCGTAACCTCATTGAAGGGCTTGTCTGTCCTTACGTTGTACTGTCTGGTCCACTCTGGGCTGCTGTTACAGCTGCTGTTTCTGAACGTTACAAAGAAGGCCGTGAATCCATGGATTCTTTATTCGGTGGTATCGGTACTTTCCGTTGGATGACATTTATCTGTGTTGCATTGGTACCTGTTGCATCCTTTGTACAGCCAATCCTTCCTGCTGCACTTTCTCTGACACTGATCGTTCAGGGTTATGTATGCTGCAAGATCGGACTTGGCATGATCAAGACTGATATGGAACGAGGAATTGCCGGTGTTATGGCTGCGATCCTTGCGATCAAAGGTGCCAGCTGGGGACTGATCATTGGTATCGTTGTTTATATCTTATTAAATGGTAACTTTAAAGATCCAGTAACAACAAAAGAATCAAGCGAAGAAAACGCTTAAGTTTCTTCCTTTATTCATATATCTCTTACATAGCAAAAGAGTGGAATCAAGAAATATATTTTGATTCCACTCTTTTTAATATACGAAATCTTAGATTCTCAAACTTCTTTTCTCTGCGTTGTTCCAGCAATTCCAAGTTGAGCGCGGTATTTTGCTACTGTTCTTCTTGAAATTTTCATATCTTTTTCTTCTAATAATGCTGCAATCTTGCTGTCACTTAACGGCTTTTTCTTATCTTCTTCTTTTACAAGCCTTTTGATCTCTTCTTTGATTTCTTCCGTTGTTGTATCTTGCTCTCCAAATGTCTGTGTATTATGGAAAATATCTCTCATTCCGATCGTTCCACCTGGATACTGAATATACTTTCCTTTGACCGCACGGCTTATTGTTGAAACATGCATATTGATATCATCTGCAATGTTTTGCATCGTCATTGGTTTTAACGGTTTGTGATCCATAAAATAATCTCTCTGGCGATCAAGAATTGCTTTTGAGATCTTAAGCATCGTCTCTCTTCTTTGTTCAATGCTTGTAATGATAAAACGGCATCGCTCATATTTCTTTCTAAAATATTCTTTTAACTCGGAGTCTTCAGCCTGTTCCATCATCTTGACATAGTAATCATTGATGGAATAATCACCGATCCAGTCATCATTTAAACTGATCTTTAATTCCTCGCCGTCTTTTTCCATTAAAATATCTGGAATGATATACTGCTGTGTTTCTCCACTGTATCCACTTAATGGTCTTGGATTTAATTTCTGGATCTCAAAAATGTATTTTCTTACCTGTGCTGTCTTGATATCAAGTGCTCTTGATACCGTTGATAAGTGGCCCTTTGCGATATCTTCCAGACAGTTTTCTACGATATATCTTAAATCATCATTTAGGATTCCTTCTCTTTCTAGCTGAAGCAGTAAACATTCTGATAAACTTCCTGCAAAGACTCCTGCTGGTTCTAATTGTTTCAGATCAATGAGCAGTCTTTCACAGTCTTTTTCTTCCATCTGAAATTTCTGACTGATCTCTTTTGTAGAAACGAGCAAAAGCCCGGATTCCTCCAGGCATTGTGCCATGTATTTCATGACATTCCACTCTTTCGTTGTATAATCTTTTGCATTCAGCTGTTCCATAAAGAATGCTTCGGGATCTTCGATCTTCTTGTCTTCAATATCACTTTGTTCGATATCCTGATATCCTCCAGCATTTCCATGAAGTGTAAAGAATTCTTTTCCTGATTCTTTATGTTCCATCAATGGATTCTCTGCATATTCATCCTGCAAAAACTTCTCAAGCTCATAATTATCAAATGATAAAATATTTAATGATTGCATCTGAAACTGATTTAACTGCTGTGATAAGCCTTGTTCCAGCTTCATTTCATATGACATTTTTTACATCCTCCAACTCTTTGTATTTTATTTTTCCAGATTCGCTGACTGGAATATGATCGATACAAAATACTTCAAATACGCCTGGATTTAATCCTGTTTTTTCTGAAATAAAGGAAATGATCTCTTCTTTGTCTGGTGCATCTTTTTCTTCCACATAGATATAAAGATGATCATCAATCCCTGCACATGCAAGCTCACATTCTTTATATCTGGCTTTTAAGATCTGCTCTACTTCATCTAGGTTGACACGATTTCCAAGGACTTTTAAGAAACGTTTCTTCCTTCCAATGATATAATAAAAACCTTCCTCATCAACTCTTGCCATATCGCCTGTCTTAAGCCTTCCTCGGCGTTCATCACCTTTCTTAAGATCTACTTTTTTCTGAGCATATCCAAGAGTTACGTTCTCCCCATAATAGACAAGTTCCCCATCTTCGATCTCAATCCGTCCTCCAGGAATCGCAATTCCGATACTTCCTGCCTTCCTGATAGAATCTTTAGCTGGAAGATAGCTCATTCTCGCCGTTGCTTCTGTCTGCCCATACATAACGATAAATTCTTTACCTGTGTCTTTGGCATACTGGGCAAATTCCTGATGAAGATGTTTGGCAAGCTTTCCTCCTGCCTGCGTCATTGTCTTTAGCGATGGAAGATCCATCTCAAAGAAATTTAAGCGTTTTAACATCTCATAGGTATATGGAACCCCTCCAAAAGATGTTGCTCTCTCTTTCTTTAGAAATCCCAAAATTCCTGTTCAAACAATCCATGTTCTGTAAGAAGGATTGTTGCTCCGCATAGTGCATGGCTGTTGATGATCGATAATCCATAGGTGTAATGCATTGGAAGTGTTGTGATCGGACGTTCATTTTCATCTAAATGTAGATACTGTGCAATAGAATCTGCATTGGACTGGATATTTTGATAACTTTGTCTTACAAGTTTGGGACTTCCAGTACTTCCTGATGTTGTAAGTAATAATGCAAGGTCTTTGTAAACTTTTGTTGGCTGTTGCTTCTTTTGATGTCTGATGCAATGCCCATATTCATCAAATATGCCTTTTTGTCCAAATTTGCTCCATAATTCTTCCTGATCTTTTGGATAAAACAATTCATCCGGTTCGTATTCTTTGATTAAATTCTTAATCATATCATAATCCATTTTGGCATCTAATAAAAGAGGAATTGTTCTGTTTTTTAAACATGCGAAATATGACATCACTGATCCGATCGTATTTCTACATAAAATAAATGCAAGGTTTCCTTGTTTGATCTCTTTTTGTATTCTTTTACAAATCTCATCTCTTTGCCTGTATGTTACTGATTCTCCTTGATCTGACAGCAAAAATATTCTATCACAATACTCTTCTTTTGTTTCCCAAAAAAACATATGAATCCGCCTCCTATTTGATCTGTATGATTCTTGATAAACTTCCTATGACATCTTTTCCATCCCATATCCGGTCAAGTTCTAATGCACTTCCTGCTCTTACGATCCGGTCAGCTCCCTTAACACCTGATCTTATGATCTGTGCTGCCAACTCCTTTGGATCAATTCCTTCATATACGATCGTCTGCAAGACAGATCGACACGGTCAATTCCTTCTTCACGCCGAGTATGAAGGAAATCAAGTATGCGCTCCGCGTTTTACAGGCAGTGGAGGAAGGAAAGAAGCAGCATAAAGGTGCTGTGACTCTTGACGGCGGTATGATCGATAAGCCGATGGAGCTTCGGGCTCTCACGACATTAGCCCAGGCGAAGGCAGCCGGTATCCGCACAGAAGGGATGGTGATATAGGATGGAACAGAGCAGAGAGACTTATATCAACGCAGTGGGACGCGAGATCCCGAAGCAGATCGGAAATTATGTCGTAAAACCGTACACGGGCGCTTACACGACCGTTCCCTCCGATGCGCCGGTACACACACTCCGCACAGCAGGAAAGCACGTTTCCGGAGACTGCAAGATGGCGGAGAATTTAAAGGATGCGATCGTAAAGACCGGCTTAAAAGACGGGATGACGATCTCCTTCCATCACAGCTTCCGTGAGGGCGATGAGATCATCGGACAGGTTCTGACCGCGATCCGCGAGCTTGGGATCAAGAGACTCCGTTTCGCACCGAGTGCCGTTGTCAATATCAAGAATCCGTCCATCGTGGACTTTGTAAAAGACGGAACCATCGACCGCATCGAGGCCAGCGGTATTCGAGGCGAATTAGGTGACGCAGTTCTTGACGGACTGATGGAAAAGCCGGTTATTTTAAGAACCCACGGTTCCAGACCGAGAGCCATCGAGGCAGGAGAGCTTCAGATCGATGTGGCTTTCATCGGCGCTTCCGCGGCGGATGAGTACGGCAACGCCACTGGTCAGATCGGACCGAATGCCTGCGGTTCCCTTGGATATTCCTTTGTGGATGCCATGAATGCGCGGAGAGTTGTTGTTATTACCGATTATCTTGTGGATTATCCATGCTGCCCGGCAAGTATCTCCCAGCAGTATGTAGATTATGTTGTAAAGGTTGACCGTATCGGCGATCCGGATAAGATCGGAAAAGGTGCGGCCAGAATGACAAAGAACCCGCGAGATCTTCTGATCGCGGAGCGTGCGGCGGACGTCATGGCGGCTTCCAGAATGTTCAAGGAGAATTTCTCTTTCCAGACAGGTGCCGGTGCCATCAGTATCGCCTGCACGAATTATCTGGCAGACCGCATGGAGGAGAAGGGCGTAAAGGCAAGCTTCGCTCTCGGCGGCATGACCGCGGCCATCGTTGACATGTACAAGAGAGGTCTCGTGAGAGTCTTAGAGTGCAGCCAGTCCTTTGACGCGGTGGCGGCGAGAGCTATCGCTGAGGAGCCGGGAATCGTGGAGATCGACAACGCGGTCTACTCCAACCCGTTCACGAAGGGCTCCATGCTGGATAAGTTAAACTTCGGCGTTCTCGGAGCGCTGGAGGTCGATACAGACTTTAACGTCAACATCCTTACCGGATCTTCCGGTGAGATGATGGGCGGCCTCGGCGGCGGACCTGATGTGGCAGCCGGATCCGACATTTCCATCGTCTGCCTGCCGGTAGTCCGCGGAAGAACTCCTTCCTCACAAAAAAAGTCTTCACCTGCTGTACTCCTGGTGAGACCGTAGCTGCTGTTGTCACAGAGGCCGGCATTGCGCTGAATCCGAAGCATAAATACTATGCAGAGCTGAAGGAAGACTTAGAGAACGCAAACTTAAAGCTTGTGAACATTGAGTACCTGCAGCAGCTCGCAGAGTCCTTAACGGGCGTTCCGAAGCCGATTGAGACGACAGACCGCGTAGTCTGCATCGTCGAGTACCGTGATGGTACCGTGATCGATGTGATCAAGGAGATCAAAAAGTAAAAAAACAGGGCTGTATATCCCAGACAGTTCTGTCGACAATATTTGTTACCCTCATTATATCTTTATACCCCATAAAAACACCCGCTGGCACAGCCATCCAGAGAATGGAGATCGATGCTGGCGGGTGTTTTTTCTGCCATACAGCAGAAAGAAACAGTCGGTGGCAGTTCTGTGGATATTTTAAATTTGCTCTCGAAGTTTAAATGTGGTACGATAATAAAAAAGCGTTTTTCAGGGAATGCCGGAATGGCAGTCTGGAAAAATCGAAGATTTTATGGAAAAGAT
>ENA-OQHL01000309-OQHL01000309.1-human-gut-metagenome-genome-assembly--contig:-NODE-309-length-38006-cov-3.889833_pt1 | contig 38006 bp, 27 predicted proteins | sample MGYA00242565_ERZ504723 | MGnify/ENA primary metagenome ERZ504723 (study PRJEB26092, sample SAMD00036211) | human gut metagenome | host: Homo sapiens | study: EMG produced TPA metagenomics assembly of... | reverse complement strand
GATAACACGATGTGAGTAGCCTTATCACCATGATCACCCGGCTCACCGTTAGCCCATCCTATTTACGGTAAAGGTAACATCTTCCGCATAGGAATATCCAGGTGCCGGGCTTTTTTCAACCAGTCTATAGGTCTTTCCCGGTTCCAGGAATTCTTCAAGGCTTTCCGCTACGTCAGAGCTGGTCCAGCTGTGAATCAAGTTATTTTCCTCATCGTATAATTCCATTTCACAGCCAGGAAGCTCTTTACCACCACCAATTTCCGTCTTTGAGATCATAACTTTGGTTTTCCGGTCCGCGGCTGCAATGCCCTCAACATTCACAGACTGGCCCAGAATTGTACTGATCTTATTTGTCGGAAGGCTGTCCCCATTTGCGAATACGGTTTCTTCCATAAGCACATAGGTTTCTCCCGGCTTAAATATCGTGCGTTTCGCCGTATCCTCAATATTTCTGGTAAATCTGGCTCCGTTTCCGCGAGTTGCATCTACACTTCCGGACGTCATTTTCTCCGTATGGTGCAGGCCATTCTCGATCTTTTCAATCTCATAGGTCACATTTTTATAGTAACCCGGATCGATCTTGACATATTCATTACCAGAGAGGCTGATGGTATCACCACTCTTTATCATGCCGGTCCTGCTGCCGCTGTATGAATATGTGCCTGAAAGTTCCCTTCCTGTCGATGTGTCATAGAGTTTTACCCTAAATGATGTTTTCTGATCTTTATACCTCTCCTTTCCGGATCCCGTAAGTTCGTTGAACAATACTACCTTTCCATAAGTTAATACCGGCACTGTCTTCTGGGTTTCCCTTACAATTCCGTTATATTCTGCTTTTGCCTTAATCGTAGATGCCTCACCACTTACCTGTGTTGTAAAAGCAGCGTATGCAGCTTCACCTGGCGCCACGCTCTCAAAACGGAATACCAGTTTTTCTCCGTCAAAAGTTCCTGTTCCTGGATCAATGATGCTTGTATCTGCATCGACAGTCACGGTTAATACCATATCCGCCTTTTTATGATCCGTGTTGATCACGCGGATTCTTTCAAAAATTGCCTGGTCCGGCGCTAATGCACTGGCGCCATCCGCAGACAGTCTGGTTATTACCAGATCATCTTTCTGCAGAGGATTTTTCACTTGCTTTTCCTGATTGTCCGCATCTGGAAGAAACGCAGTGATCTTGGTTCCGTCCGCATAAGATAAGGTCACATTTACACGGTCAATTTCTCTGGTTGGAATTTTAATCTCTTCATTTTCATCAAACCAGAATGTTTTGGTGAACCGATCCGTCACAAGAATGGTTCCGTCGGAATATCTGCAATACTCTGTAATGGTATAGGCCGATCCTTCTGACACGGAAGAAAGCGGTTTTCTTATCACATGTTTCTCGCCGACACCGATCCAGCTTTCTACCAGGTCTTTGTTTGCGTCCGTCAACTCATAATATATCTGGGTCACATAACGGCCCTTCAGTTTTACCTGCTCAATGCTTGTGGTATCACGATTAATCGTATCCAATTCATAATCATTCTTTGATACCCGTTGGATTTCAATACTCTCCATCTGGTTAGAAAGGCCCTGGATACTCCTTCCATCACTGGATACCGTAAACAGTACCGGCTTCATCAGATTCCACCCATTTGGCGCAGCATCTTCCACCAGAATATAGGTATGCCCTGCAATAAGTCCGATAACCTCATGCCTCTTCTCCGATTTTCTGGTGGTCCAGGTCGTAAACGGTGCATCTTTATCATATACAGGCTGATCGTGTTCATCTTTTCCTGTCACTTCATAAATGGAAAGAATTGCCCCATCTATAAAAGCACCTTCTGTATTGTCATCCCCTAAAGCATCGAAGTCCTGCTTACTAAAATACAGCCTGGTCTTCTGATCCTTTACGCTTTCCTGATGAATTACTACCGTCTCATGGGCAAAGCTCTGGCCGTCACTCTGTTTCGGCTCAAACTGCCAGGTGATGATTTCCGGATTTACACTATAACCCTCCGGCGCTGCAATCTCCTGTAACGTATAGGTATAAGGAATGATGCTTCCATCTGGCTGCATCTCACCAACAGGAAGATCCTGCACGATGATGACTGCCTCTGTTCCATAGATCATGTTTGTGGAAACCGGCTCATCCAGTTCATCCCCTTTATAGGCTTTGATCTCAAATGTCGCTCCGGCAAGTCCCTGACCGTCTTCTCCAGTCTTGGTGATAGAAAGCGCACCTTTCACCGCTTCATTGACTGCCCGGATCGTCTGTACCGAATCATCCAGATGATACTCAAATCGTACCGGTTCTGCTAAGGTATAATAATCCGGTGCTGACAGTTCTACTAAATAATAGATACCTTCTGCCAGGCCCGTTTCAATATGAAGCCTTAAATCTCCCACCTGATATCCTTCCGGGATCCTGCCATTTACTTTATCTGTCACTGTATAAATGCCGTCCGCTCCGGTTACCCATTGGCTGACCAGATACTCCTCAGACTGGTTCAGATTTCCTGATAAATCTGCTCTATACAGGGCCATGACAGCACCAGCCAGTTCCCCGGTCACACCAACAGCAGATTTAGAAAGCCAGATCTGCCCCGCCAGATCTTCGATGTGATACTGCTGGATCTCCTTCCGGTTCTCCACTACGATCACCTGGGCATCTGCTTTTAAAAATCCATCGGGAGCCTTGGTTTCTACAAGGACATACTTTTTCCCTGCAGGCAGGCCATTGATCCTTCTGGTGCCTCTGTCCGTAAGGTAGGTATCCGCATAAGCATTTATATGCTCCAATTTCTGATAATCAAACTGGTAATCAAAGACGGTTTCCGGCAAATTGCCAGATACTGCCACGCGTATAGTCTCCCCGTCGCTTGTAATCATGGTAAGGAGTGCTTTCGTTGCAAATCGGTCATGACTTCCTCCGGCGCTTGCCGCATCCATTACTGTTTTAGATGTGACGGTTGCAGATTTTTCCTGTCCATTCTCCTTCCAGCCAAACAGTGAAAGATCCACACCATAGGACGCATACGCTTTTTCAAATGCATCGCGGAAATTCTGATAATTCTCAACGGTGCCGCTCTTAAATGATGCCAGAACACGGGCATCATATACCGGCGTGCCATCCACATCGTAAATAATTTCACCTTCTGCATTTACCACTGCCTGTTGGAGACTAAATTCTGCTCCAGACAGCTGGACTTTTTCTCCATGCTCATCTGTAAAGAATTTTTCAATCTCAACCTTTGTGGTATCATTCTTCATGCAGGCAATTTCAACTTCTGACTGATCACCGATCGTAACTTCCACTGGATCTGCTGTCACAAAACCTTCCGGCGTTTCAATCTCTTCCAGCAGATAATCTCCTGCCGGGATCCGCTCGAAATAGGCCGGTTCATTTCCGCTTACCCACTCCGCAGTATTCCATACCGGATTGGAAGCAGTACTGTTTGAATCTTCCCAAACCAGTGGAGTATCCTGTGTTTTTACCATATAATATCCCTTTGGATATTTTTCCGTATCCACACTATATACCCGTCTGGCCGGATACAGCGCCAGTTTTGCTCCAGGAACAGAACTGTATGTATAGGAAGCAATATCACCAGTCACCACCTCGCGCTCATACGGTTTCTCTCCCGTTTCCGGATGTTCATGGTCCATATCCAGAACTGTCATTTTGGTATCCTGCGGCGCATGGATCTTACTAATTTCAATCTTTGTGGTCCGGTCAACCATCTGAACATGCTGAAGTTCTCCCGTCTCCGCAACAGTAATGCCGCTAGGCAGCCCCTTCACATACCCCTCCGGTGCCTTTAACTCCTCCAAAATGTAGGTTCCGCTCGGAAGGCGTTTTAAACCATCTGCCTGACCGTCCATTTGGAACGTATCGAATGGATCATTTGGAGTCTTGTCGGAGCTGAGCCAGGTGTTTTCAAGGATGTATCCCTCACCCAGCCTGTGATACAGATTTTTCCTGTTCGGAGACTCTTCATCCCAGGAAGAATCATACAGTTCATCGTGTTCATTGATGCGGTACGCATTCTGGTTATATTCTTCCAGATTATCTGAATCCTGGTGTCTGACAAAATCTCCATTTCGGTCATAAAGATCCTCACCCTTTTTGTAGGTTTCTGAACTTCTCTGGTAATACAAAACCAAACCATGGTCATCATAGACTGGATTGAGTTCATTTAAGAAATCACCATTATTATCATCTACCAGGACAGAGCCATTCATATCCTGCTTAAAACGGTTCTGCTCAATGCTACTCTCTTCGTGTGATTGCTCCCCATTTCCTTTCCAGGTTCCAGTAATATGGCCGGACTCCGTATGGGTATACGACGGTTTATCCGCATCCGGTATCTCCGCGGTGGAATTATTTACCACATCCAGCGTTTCATCCTCTGCATAGCCGTCCTTATTTTCGCCCACCGTAGCAATACGGGAAGTCGTAACCTTATCACGAGCAATCACATTTCCAAATTCATCCTTCCTTACGTTGACTGGCCATACCAAAATTCTTACCGTTCCGTCTTCACAGTATTCTTCGATATATGCCATTCCTGTTGCCGGATCAACCAAAGCATCGCGGTACCCGTCTTTATCCAAATGATAGATTTTGGTGCCTGCCTCCACTTCAAGCTGCTTATCATTCTTACGGTATTTTACCCTTGTAAAATCGCCTTCTGTAATCTCTAAATACGGAACTCCATTCTTAAAGACATACATTGAATGATCGCTGTCACTCTTTGCGAAATTTCTGCGGTCCCGTTCTGCCTCTTCCACAGGCGTCAGTTTGTGCATTCTGTCATACACATAGGTAATGAACTGTCCGTCAATATAGCGCTCCTGATATGGATCCAGTCCATCCAGGTCATAATATAAAATATCTGTATCCGGCCGCTGCAACGTAACCGCAGACCATACTCCGCCGGTAGCTGAAATGGAGTTTCCGTCCTTGTCAATGCCGACCGGGAAAGTTACTTCCAGTTCTTTACCTGCTTCATCCTTTTCACGAACAAACTCTACCTTTTCGCCGGCATACCCCTGCTCGATATACATTCTGGTGATATTGTTCGTGAGATTTCTTTCAATCTTCAGTCCTTTATAAGTCTCATCTCCCTCAAATCCAGAGCGTTCTACAGGAATTGCATCAAACAATGTCATCAATGCCCCTGCTACGTAGCCATTTTCATCATCTGCAGTTTCAAGAGTTCTGGTAACATATCCATAGCCCGCAAATGTTCCGTGGGAATAGACAATTTCCACCTGTTCTCCTGCTGCCTTGCGTTCCTCTAAATACTCCAGGGTTCCTTTCTGCCATGCATATCCTAAATATTTTCCATCCCGGTACGCATAAACCAGGTCCGGATTTTTTCCGATCTCGCTGTATTTTCCATCCACACGACCGGAAATCTTATAGCTGACCGTCTTGTCCGCCGTTGTATTGGCTTTCTCTGCAGAGGATTCTTTTACCTTTTCAACCTCCAACCGGATCGGAGTATTCTCCACATAGACCTGCGCCACGTTTACTTTGTCTTCCGGTTTGTTTGCATTGGTTGTCTGGTGGTCCGCATCATCCTCATAAACGACTGCCAGGACCCGATTATCCTTTGCTCCTTCCTTATAATAAGTGATCTTGTCGCTGTAAACCTCGATCGCGATTGGCTTACTCCGCGCGTATCCGGCTGGCGGATCCACTTCCGCCAGGACATAAACACCCACGCCTAAAGGCTGCGGCAGCTCCAAATAACCGACATTCTGGTCCTGATAAGAAGATCCCGTGTCTGTCATCTCATCCCGCATCAGGCCGTCCCTGGTTGTTGAATAGGTTTTAAAGGCTACAGTCTTATTCCCGTATTCATCTCCCAGGACAATCTGCTCATCCTCACTGCAGGTCGGTGTGCCCTCCGGCACGGTGCCACTATACAGATCACCGATGCCATTCTCTTTTCCGGTAATGCGATCAATCCACCTTGCAATCCGGCCTTTTGCAATCGGCCGGATGTCGATAGCCCCCATTGCCGTTAAGAATTCTTTTGTTCCGGTAAACTGCGTGGGTTCTGTCGTAAATTTTACGGTTCCCTGACCACTCTCACTGTCATCACGGGATGCCGCATACAGATTGAAAAGTGCACCGTCGTGAAGGATATTCTCATGGGTTTCTGAGTCAATCTTTTCTATTCTAAGCTTTGCCGTAAAGAAGCGGTTCACAAACTTATCGTAAGCAAATCCCCGATATGTTGCGTTTCCTCCCTGAGTCGGCTCTTCATCTGTCACCTCTGCCTGTTCATCCGTTGATGCAACCACGCTATACGGAACCAGCATGGCAGCATATTTCCCGTCATAAGCTGTCTGCATTCCTGTCATCGTTGCAACATGATCCCGGTACTGGATTCCTAACCGGTTATCTGCCGTAATATCCGCACCCGGATATGGAACGTCATCGGAAAGTCCCGCATCTTCAGACAGGGAACTATACCGGTAATTTTCTGAAATTCCTTTTCTGCCGCTCTGTCCCTCTGTCAGATAATAGGTAACTTCGGCAGCAGAACGATCATTTTCCGGATTATAATAATTTTTCAGCGGCCGCCATGGGCTTTGCGTCAATGCAAAATAGTTACCGGCTTCTGCCCGAACCCCATTTGTGATCTCATTTAGATCAAGGCCATACTTATAAACTTCAAAATCCCCATGATGATTATGGGCCTGGATCTTATGGTCCTCCTCACCAAACCGGATCTGATATTTCTGTTCCAGCTGCTGCATGGAATCAGCCCGGCCATAATTATAGAAAGAATTGAGTGTTTCCGGAGTTTCCTGTGATGCATCATAAGATGCATACACACTCGGCAAAGTTACTTCCCTTGGCTGATCAATCTGATAATGCCGGTTTTTAAAATCCTTCAGTTCATCAACATGCGGCTGCTGCTCTGCCACCACATAGATTCCATACGGTAAATATTTCGATAACCCATAGGCATATCCACCGTCTTTTGAAAGATCTTTATCTCCATAAATCGTATTGGCAGCCAGTGTTGTTGTATCATGATCGCTGCCTCCGTTTGCCTCGCTATCCCAGTGAATTGCGTAAAGATCATCAAGATCATACGCAAAGAATGGCTTCAAATAGTTTTCTGCCTTTATAATGGCCTGGCGGAGTGCCAGATCATACGTTTCTTCACTGTATGCTGTCGCACCGGCGCTGGCCTCCTTCTCTCCAGTACCTGCGTCTACCTCCTGTACCAGTTTTTTTACCTCATCATCCAGGTACCAGCTGATTGCAAACTGGCGTACCCGGTCAGATACCCGGGCATTATCCAGCTGCTCTTCGGTACGGTTCATGAGATTTCCTATCGGCTTATAACTTGTGTAGGTCGGATGATTTTCATCCCATTTATCTCCATTAGAAACGCTGATCGCATCAAAAAACTTCTCATAATTGTAATTTTTGACCGTTCTTGTGCTGTCACTGTCTTCAACCAGATAGTCTGCCGTTTCCAGCAGTCTCGTATAGCCCGTGTTTGCCTCATCACTGATCAGACCATTATGGTAATCATAAAGAGCCGTATTGGCAATCACTGCATCATTGGAATTTTTAAACAGCGGATCCGTCTGATGAGGGACCTTTGTATAGATCTTATTGACCAGCATTGGAAATGCTTTATTTGCGGCAAGCTGCTCAGCATCCGTCCGGTCAGTTCCCATACGGTCCTGCCATACAATTTCTCCATTTTCATTCCGGTACAATGCTTCCAGATTTGACTTCAAATAAGTTTTGAAACGGAAATTATCAAGCTTTTTCGCCGAATGATCCGATGCTCCATTCCCTGCATGGTTACCAAATAAGCGACTCCACCAGTCCTCATGGACTTCACTGTAGGAGTTCGTATTGCGGTAACTCTTCTCATCAATCGTTTTTGTTACTTTGATCTGCTGACTGATGATCCTCTCTTCTACGCCGATAGGCAGCTTTCTGGTATTGGTTCCAGGCTGTTCTGTACCATCCTGGAAAACATAATCCTGCCCTGGGTAATCAAGCGCCACCGATTGCACATAGGAATTTTCCTGGCCTACTAAAAGGCTGTGATAATCCAGGTACGCCTTGACACTTGCCCCTTTAGCCAGATAATAGGAAGCACTGCCGACCTGGGTGCCTGCAAGTTCTCCTGATACCCCGAAATCTGCACAATCCTGCTCAGTCAATGAAACAAACCGGACCGGAAGTTTCAGCGTATACTCATAGCGTACTGCTACCTCGTCATTATGTTCAGTTCCATAGCCATCCGTATAGCTACCATTTTGGTGGGCGATCCAGACATTATCTTCTTTTGTGAAAGAGATCTCCGTCCATTTGCATTCATTTACCTCTACGGAAATCTTTTCTGTTCGCTCCACATAGGTTACTTTCGGAATTTTATTGCCATTTTGATCAAGCGGATTTTCTCCCGTCTGGTAAAATTCTGTTTCTGTTACGACACCATTCACAATATCCCCATTCTGATCTGCCTGTACGGCCGGGGAAAGGATAGCATTAACAGTACCGTCCTCATTCTCGGAGAAATTTTTCATTTCACCGCGGGGATCATAAAGTGCATCCTCACTGTATGCAACATAAATGGCCCTTGGCCGCAGGCTGTGCTCTGCAGGCATACTTGCTACCCGGTAAAATATCACATCCCCTGAAGAACTGTCCGCCGGAACATAAAACAGCATCGGATAATTGGTCCGGTTTGCATATAAACCTACCGTCCAGCTGTCCGCATTTTCTTTGATATAGTCCACTCCTCCGTAATTGTAATAATCATGAGTATTGTAATAATCTAGGATAGAAACTATCAGTGAAGATAATGTAACTGCCGCTCCGTCTGCTCCTTCCTTATTGATCGTCAATGTTACAAGAGGAGAACCACATACCGTTTTATCGGCTGCGCTTCCAGCGCTGACGCCGGATATTCCATAGGTATCTGTCTCGCCATCCCATACACCGCGGTCAAATACCAGCTCATCCATACTTGAATAAGCCGTAACTCCTCCCCTTGTATAGTTTGGTGAGCTTTTTCCATTTGCGCGCAGCGCCTGCTCCACCTTTATTTTAAGCAGCGCCAAGTCTTCATCCACATCTGGTACAGATGCGAGTCTTAAAAGAAGATCATCATCGGACATTCCTGGCACAGATGCCAGGATCACATCCGTAACCTTCGCAGAATCCAAACCTTTTCGGGGCACACGGATTACATTTTTCGCAGTAAAATTCACGTTGGTCGTTTTGGTTTTCATGGATCCGTCCGGATTGTATTTCGGATATTGATGATCATTTTCCGTAACGACATACTCTGGCTGTCCAAAGATATTTTTAACCGGCACTTCATCATAAATACCGGTACCGGCCTCTACCTCTTTCGTCGTAGAAATACTGTCCTTCCGGTAAAGTTTTGCTCCCTCCGGCAGATTTCGAAATACAAGATGAAATCCAGAATCCCCTGTTTTTTCACTTTCAGCCGTAAAGAACAGCTGGTTGTAGTCAGGATCTTCCACATCTCCAGTCGGTTCATCACTGATCTGCTCCTCCGCGATAAGGATTCCCACAATTCCAGCGTAACCGGTCAGATCGCCTGGAACTCCCGCATTTACATCCTGGCCCAGATTGGTTTGCTGCTGCATTCGGTTTCCAATCGACAATTCATATCCCTCAGAGCGGGTCAATTCCTTTACGTAATAATCCCCCAGGATCAGCGGTCTTCCAATCCAGCAGTTTCCATTCGCCAGTTTGTAATCCGGATAAGTTCTTACCACATCTGCGTCTGCCGTATACTCATCGTATGTTTCTACATGATCATAGAGATTTTGTGGAGATGCTGCATTCCAGCCCTGGCCGCGATCCACGATCTTACCCTCTTCATAGTCATAGATTATTCCCGGTGCTTCTGTAAAGGCCATAAACGAAGCATCGCCATTTTTATCCGTTGTCGTGACTGCCACCAGATCATTTGCCATATAAACGGTTCCCGTTTTTTCCGTCCGGATGAATGATATCCGCTGCTGCAAACAGGCCATACACAGCTCCTTCTAATGTGGCGTCTCCCTGAGCATCTCCATAGGAATCGTATGCATCATTTGCCCCATTTTCCAGATCCAAATCCCTCTTATTGATATGGATTTCGCCTTCCGTCCGATGATCATAGATACGCCACATATTTCCGCAGCCATCTTCATCATTGCAGTGACTAAAATGATCCGCCGGTCCTGGTGTAATAAGTACGCCCACGCTTGGTGAACCCTTTGCCGTGCTGTAGGCACTTTCAAACAATTCTTTACCAGATCCTAAAAGCTGCGCATAAAGGGAAATGGCCGGATCATCACTTTCGGATACAGCCAGATCACCCTCATCCCTCTGCTTAGTAAATTCCACATACGCCATGTAGCTCGCATTGGAGTCTGATGCAAGATCTACCTTCCTGCCGCCAAGAGCCCCTATCTCACTAATCCGTTCTTCATCCTCGATAAATTCCTGTTCATCTTCAATATCGTCATCAAGGAATTCTTCTGAATCAAGGGCTGCCAATTCTTCTTTTGTGGGATTTTCCTCCTTTTTTAAATCACGATTATCTTTTACAACATCCTGAATTGGCGTTTCTTCCTTAGACGGCCTGCTTTCCTCTTCATCAGAAACATCCTCGGAATCATCGTCCCTAGTTTCTACGGCAGAAACCAGCTCCTTTTCTATATCACTGCCCGCTGCATTCTCCGTTGTCTCTGCATAAACAGTCATAATACCGAAAAGTTTTTGAATGCCTTTTTCAATCCAGCCGGAAAATACCTTTCCTTCAAAGGTTTTCAATCTCGCAGACACATCTCCAACCGTGCTGTCCAGCTCTTTAGAAGCTGCGTCATCCACACTGTCTGAATTTTCCAGGTCTCCAAAGCTAGTACCCGTATCGGAATCTTTCTCTGCTGCGTCCTCAGATCCTGTTTCGGAATCATTTTTCTCAGGCTCATCTTTTGAGTCCGTATCTGATATTCCGCCGTCAGGGTTCTCTACTTCACCTTTATCCTCCTGATTTTCCTCATCCTTATCCGAAACTTCCGTGGAATCCAAAATTTCACCATCGGAATCCGATGAATTTTTATTATCAATGTTGTCGGAATCCGTTGTTTCATCCGCTCCGTCCACTGTCTCATGCTTCTGAAACTCTTCATCATCTGATTTTTTTGTATCCGCAGCTGAGCCGTCCACACGCTCCGGTGCCTTTGTTTCTTCAAGCTCCACTTCTTTTTCGATCTTAAATATTTTTGTAAAAAATGAAATGGCCTTTGAAAGAATTCCTTCTTTCTTCTCTTCCTCCAGTGCCGGAACATCCAGATCTTCTCCTATCAGCTCCGCATACTCGGACTCCGTGATACTATGAACGGCGCCTTGCTCCACTCTACTCGTGAAAGAATCTGTCTCCGGAGCAGCATCTTCGTTGATCTGGATCTGATTGCTGTATTCATTCGCAAAATATGAATTTGCACCATTTTCCGAAGAATCCGTTGTGATCACCTCAATAGGAAGGTCATCATTATGCAGATCGTGGAGAATATACCCATTTCGCGCGGTATCCTCCTGATAGGTATAGCTGTATTTCAAAGCAATAAATTTATTGTATGTCGCTTCCGCATCCTGCTTACAGCCAGAATTTACATAGGAATCCTCCCCGGATGCCGAACTGGTCGGCCCTGCATTCGGAGTGCTTCCCTCCTCGCCGCCGCTTGATGCAATGAAAGAGATTTCTCCCTGGCTGACTTCCGACATCAGCCAATGAAAGTGGACTCCCTCATAGGTACCTGCAGATGCAGTTTCGTCGCACGCATCAAAACATTCCAGCCAGCCACTTGCAAGTCTTCGGTTTTCTTCCTTTGCTTCATCAATTTCGTCCTGATTTGTAACTTCTCCTTCCTCATCTTCTTCCTCTTCCGGGACTTCGACAAAAGCCGGTGCCGGATGTCCATCACAGAAGGTTTTATCGTAATGATATTTGTGCTCTACAGTATTGGATGCATAACCCTCTTCATTGGTCGTAACGGTCGCAACAAACCGATAATCATCCCATACAACCGGATTATCCAGGTATTTTGACAGATACATTTCATGATCTGTTCCACCATACAGTTCTACTGCTCCGTCACGTTCCAGATTGACCTGGTCCTTATCATCAAAACGCTCATAAAACCGGAAACTTGATCCCTCCAAAGTTTCTCCCGTTTCATGATCATACTTAGTCAGCTGCGTATTATAAGTAGAAGTCCAGTCCTCCTCATGCCGATAACAGTTAAATTCAAGGCTGCCACTGCTGGAGGTTCCAGATGGATACGATGGCGTATTTCCACCATTCCCACCAAAACCTTGCTGGCCCCAGAAATTCCTGTACCGAAAACTCCTGATGCTCCCACGGACGCATAATACACACTGCTAGGAAGAGCCATTTCCACGTATGCCAGTCTCTGATGCTGCTGGGCCGGCACTACCCCAATTCGCGGGAATTTCTTATGCTGACCAGCACACTGCTGAAGCACCCACAGCTGCAGACACTGTTCATACAAATCTCTGGCCGAAGCGAATGTTCCCATTGCCGTTTCATACCTTGTTCCTATTGGATCAAACTGCACATATAACGGAGTCGGGCTGTTTCCAGGATTGGTAAAGATAATCTCCGTATCCGTTTTTACATACGTCCAACCATTCGGAATTTCAGATACGTAGGAGCCGGCCTCCCCCGTCGCAGAAAATTTCAACGGTACCGACTGGATAAACCCGGCATCTGAGCCGTCCTGCGCAAACTTAATACTTAAGGTTCCATCTGCTGCTACCGCTGTTTCCGGAGTGGTATGGCCTGCCAGAGTTGCCGGAACCAGTCCACCCATTGTAGCCCCAGCGGAACTACTGCTTAGTACCCGGCTGTTTCCAACAATTTGTCTGCATTATCACTCCAGACCTTTACCCACGGATATTTTGCCCTGGTGGCAGCACTGTGTAAATACAGCTTTAAATCATCCTTTGTTACTGGTGATGTCATTGGCAACAACCCTAATGATACCGCTGCCTTCTGAAGCTGGTTTAACGCTTTATTAAGATCCTGGCTACCGCCTTGACTCACCTCTAATGATAGCAATGCAAAAAATATCTGCCCAGCCTCTGCTTCGCTCAGTGACGCATACGGGCTTACATATACGTATCGATCTGCCACTCCCAATGCATTATTCGGTGACATTCCGTCAATACAATACTGGCGAAATCCAGAGTCCTTAATATAAGCCTGCATCGTATCACCATATGTCGCAGCTTCACTGGAGATGAAAAATGCCGGGATGTTATTTAACACTGGAGACGTACTGAGAATAAATGCAAGCATCCCTGCACAAATTCGATTTTTGTTCCTTCGAAGTTTTTTCATCTTTATCTACTCTCTTTCCCTTTTTGTAATTTAAAAAAGCAGGCCATCAAAACTGATAGCCTGCTCACAAATATCTATTCTATTATTTCCAAAGATTTCCGTATTCTTCATAGCTCATTCCCAATTGCGACTGGATCTGTTCGTCTGTATAGTCTGGGAATAAATAATGAAAATACTCTCTCCATGTAATTTCACCTTTTTGGGCTTTTTCTCCCATATCTAACTGTTCCTGCAATATTTGCGCTTCTTCTGATGCAAAATACTCGTTTTTATACCGATCTCTCTCCGCCGCATAATCAACGGCCTTGCAGTTCTTCACCCCATTATTGGTTGGATCAACCACGTACCAGATTTCTCCGATCTGTACCAAACACCGCTTATGATAGGCCGAAGACTGATATGCTTCACATCTGACGCCTACCAGCTTACAAAGCTCTGCCAGTTCATTTGAAAACTGTTCACACATCCCATGTCTGGTACGAAGGACCAACCACCGCTCTTTACTGCGATTGTATCCCGCATCCGCATCATAGATATTTCCATGGTATGCTGCCCCGACTCTTTCAAAAGCTTTCTGGTATCTGGTATATTCATCTGCATGGATCCAGTCAAAACTATGAAGAAATTCCTGCAAAAGTGGATATGCCTCATCCATGTAATTGTTGTATGGTGTCTTATATTCTCCATGCGCATTTAAAATACTCTGTTCCCCTTCTTGCGGAGAATTGTACCATTCTTTTAAGTAATATTCCGGATCCGTAATTTCTGGATGCTGATCACTGAAAATAAAACCGCCGCCCATTACATCCGTTAAATCAGCTCCCGGTAAACATACAGTACCGGCACTGACTTCTGCTGCCACTTCTGAAGTTCCTGCGTATACTGACATATTCATAAACATCGCTGCGGTCAAAGCCGCACACAAAATGGTTAGTCTTTTCATAAAGCTTCTCCCCTCCTTCTCTGCTCTATAATCACTGTATACGATCCATGATGATATGAAAACTACCTACCTGATTCAAAAGCCCTTTTGAACAAAAATCATGACTATCGAACATCAATTATAGAAATTTCTTTCTCTTCCCATGCTGCGGAATATGAATATCTCAATCTGTTTGAATAAAAAAACAGGCCACCAAACGATAGCCTGTTTCTCCCATAGCCTAATTTACATGCACCATGCTCTTTAAATACTCAGCGAGCATATATAATGGAACATTAATAAGCCAGTCTTCTTTTTTATAATTTGCCATGCTGCTTCGAACCGCCATGTCCGGCTGATATTTATCACAAAAAGCTTTCAGGCTCTTTGCACGAAGATTTTGTTCCGCTTTTACTTCAATCGGGATGCAATCAAGATCTCCCTGCAGCATGAAATCAATTTCACCCGTTGAACGTTCTGTCGCAAAATAATAGAGTGGATATCCAGCTGCATGCAACTCCTGCGCGACATACTGCTCTGTGAGCGCCCCTTTGAATTCTTCAAAAATACGGCTGCCGTCAAGCAACAATCTGGCCGATAAACCGGCCTTCGCTGTTAATAATCCCACATCAAACATGAACATCTTGAAACTGTTCATCTCCATATATGCAATAAGTGGAATATCCGGCTTTGATACCCTGTAGCTTCTCAAAATCAATCCTGCATCTTCGAGCCACTGTATTGCAAGCTCAAAATCTTTAGCTCGTGCTCCTTCGCGCAGCGCACCGTACATGAACTTTCGGTTTTCCTTCGCCAGTTGGGACGGAATTGAATTCCAGACCATCATAATACGCGGAACAACCTCTTTGGGAGCATGCTTGCTGAAATCTTCCTCATAGTACGTGAGAAGATTGTTCTGGATCTCACGAACTTCATACAGATCATCGGAATCAATATAAGTCTGTACCACCTCTGGCATTCCGCCCACATAGTAATACTTCTTCAACAGATCCACGTACTTTCCTGCATATGCATTGATCAGCTCATAGTCCTGGGCCTTAAGTGTTTCATACAGCCCATTTTCACCAACCGCCAAAAGAAATTCACTAAAACTCATTGGACAGAGTTTTAAAAAATCCACTTTTCCCACCGGAAAGGACGTTCCCTGATGCAATGCAACACCGAGCAATGAACCGGCTGCAATAATAGAATACTGTGGCGCGTTCTCATAAAAATACTTTAAAGATGCCAGAGCCTTTGGTGCTTCCTGAATCTCATCAAAAATAATCAGGGTATTCTCTGCCTGAAAACTTTTTCCGTATTCTATTTTAATTGCCGACAGGATCCTCTTCAAATCAAAATCCAGTTCAAATACGTCCTTCATCGCCTTATTATTATCAAAATTGATATAGACGGTATTTTCATAGAATCTGGCTCCAAATTCCTTCATGATCCATGTTTTGCCGACCTGTCTTGCCCCCTGTATGATCAAAGGCTTTCTATTCTTTTTCTTCATCCACCGTTCCAACTTAGTAAACAGTTCTCTTTCCATAAAAAACCTCCTCCAAAACGCATATGTTTCCTACCGCCGTTTTAATTATAACATTTTTTCGGCTGTAATTCTAATTATTTTAACATTTTTTCGGCTGTTAACATGGAATATAAAACATTTTTTCGGTGCTTCCAGTATTTCAATTATAGTCAAAAAACGTTATTCATATTCCGCAGCATGGGAATTTTCCATACTGCATATTCTTTTGCTATCATACTATTCAGTTTTCAAGGTACACACCGCGCCTGCGGAAACTGAACCGTATCCCTTTGACAGCATACGATTCCCTGCATTGTTATTGCTGCTCATCTTTATTCTTTTCTTTCTCTGTCAAGCCAACTTTTCTTACATAATCCCGCATCTTTTCTTCCCTGGCATCAACCCTCTTTTTTAGAATTTCATACAATTCAAAAAGTAATTTCCAATCTTTTGCGGATTCTTCATCTTGATTGTTTCCCGGCTTTTCCAACGGCAGCTCCCCCTGTGTATGGTCACTTATTTTTTGATGGCGGTGCCCTTAGCAGGGCACCACCAAAATAATAAATACACCTGGTATATTTATTTTGTCTGAACTACTCCATTCACAACCCAGATACCATCTACATTTAACTGATATCCGTCAATTTCACAATTTCTTTTCATGGCTCCTCTGGTTCCATCAGAGACGGGGTTAAAGTAATAACACATTCCGTCAATCCAATACCAACCGGTTACCATACGTCCCTGTGTACCATCCGATACCGGGTTCAAATAGTATCTGTTTCCATCGACATCTGTAAACCAGCCTGTCACCATATAACCGGATTCATCAAACCGGAACCAGTCATATTCCTGCTGATCTTTGGTTTTATCCGCATATGGATTATAAATTGCTGCCCATTCAGATGCATAAGTACGAGTATCATCGCAGAACGTCCATTTATGCTGCTCTGTTTCTGTCCATGTTCCTCGCACAACATATTCCGGCAGACTGCTGGCAGCAGGTGTTGTTCCAGAAGTGGCTACTGTCTTTGAGCTGTGGCTTCCGCCACCGCCACCACCTCCACCGCCGCTGCTGGAGGATGATGAATAGGTTGTCTGGTCGGATACTGTAATTTTTAATGTCACAACGGTGCTGTCTGAACCAGTCGCATCCGTTCCGGTAATAACCGCCTGAATTGTTCCCGTATACGGACTTACACATGCCTTTTTGATCCACTCCAGACCAGCATCCTGAACTGGCCTGATCGTTCCATCGGCAGATACCTGCAACACAGACGAATTGGAAGAACTGTAAGTAATCGGTCGATTTTCCTGATATGTTGTTGCAATCACCTGTTTCTCCGGCATATCGCCAAATGTATAGGTTGGAGCGTTTCTTCTTCCGGTCATCGTGAGTACCAAATCCAGTGTTTCTGTTTCCGGCATCTCAATACATCTTGCAGCATAATTTAAAACCACCGTGGTTTCTCCCACCTTCTGACCGTCAACGGTTGTCGCAATCGCTTTGATCGTCTTGGTTCCGGTATACGGCGCTACATGCTCAGCATCCTTAATCCACTGTGCATTTGGATTCGGTGCCAGAAAACCGGTCTGGGAAATACTTGCCACATCCGTATCCGATACGGACCAAATCACCTCACGGTTATATGGTGTATGTAAAGCATCTGAACTACAATCCGGCAGTACGGTGCAGCTAAGCTGTACCGGATCAAATCCAGTCCGGGTTTTCACTGCAGAATTAATATCACCCTCTTTGGTTGCCTGAAGATCAAATTTCACCTGTTGCTGGCCCATCTGAACACTTTCCGGGTGAATGACGGTCTCATCCACTGTGACAAATTTCAATGTAACCTCGCAGTCTGCGGTCTGGTGGCCATTCGTAGCATCCTCACTGGTAACGGTCACATGCTCTACCTGCGTTGCTGTTCCGGAGAGCTTCTCATAAGGATCCGCATCCCGCTTCTGATTATCTGCATTAATGACATTCTGGATCCATGCAGGGTTATCAGCGCCATTCGGATCATACTTTGCTTCCACTTTCAACTCATGCTCAAAGCTTCCCTGTGGAGTAATCTTTAAATACTGTTTGGGATTCTCATCTTCCCAACGCACATTCTGGGTAAAACTCTGGGCCGGTCTGAGACTTGCTGCCAGGATCTGCGGTTCATCTGCAAAAATGGTTTCTGTCGGATTTTTCCGGTCTCCAGTGAATTTCCTGGTAATGGTATAAGTGATATTGTTCTTGTTTAATTCCACTCCTTCAACGCGGAGCGTTGTCTCATCCACAATCTTAAAATCAACCGTGACGGTCACATTTCCGTAAACAGATTTATGATCCGGTGAGGTGTCTGCATTGGTTGAAGCTGTCAAAATTGCATTTTTTGCTGGTTACAGTAGCTGGAATTGCGCTTAAGTAGTTATTATCCTGCTGCGCTTTTACCGCTTTATTTAACAGGCCATTGATCCAACTGCCGGCCATATTCGGTTTGATCTTTGCAGCCGTCTCCACATAACCTGCATCGGATGCATTTACCACAAGATCGGAATCGTCAATGCTCCAGCTGTGTGTTTTATCCGTACTTGCTCCGGTATCATTGTGTACAGCATTTACAGTAACCGGATTAACATTGATCGCAGAAAGATCATTTCCGGTATACGTTGCAAGCTGATTGTTGTTGCCATCCAATACTACTGTCTGCACCGTCGGATTTTTCCGGTCCCCGGTCCGGGTCTGTACCACATGGAACGTCACATTGGCCGGATCCATGGAAAGTTTTGAGGTTGTCCTGATGTACTCTACATCCAGCTCTGTGCTATGCTCTGGCATTTCAAACGTATATCCCCCACCGGTCTGATACGTCATATCCTGCGGATTTCCGTCCTCATCCGTATAGGTTGGTGGCTTTACGCCGCCAGGCTCATTTTCATCCGTTACCATCTGATAAATGCTTCCATTTGTATTCTTGGCTGCGGTCGTTACATGGACCGTTTCTCCCGGTCTGACAGCAGCAGAACTATCTTTATCGATGATCCGGTAAAAACTGTTGGCACCTCCCGGATATGCCGTAAAAGTAGCCACATCCTGATCAAATGTGCCATTGGAATTTGCCACATCTACACGACTAACCGACAATAAATAGCCTTTCACCGGCTGCCCATATGTTCCCGGTGCATAATGATCAATGGAAAATGGCAGGCCATTTTCGTAATCTGCTACCGTAAAATCCCGATCCAGTCTGGTAACTACAATATTGCGGATTCCGTCTTCCAGTTCTTCATAGAAATATCTGCTGGCATCATAGGTTTCATTGGCTCCATTTTTCAAATAGTAGTGAACTTCATTATCATTCCAATATCCGATGTGGGCCGCATCGGTAACGGTCGTATCTGATGATTTTCCACTTCCGACAATCGCTTTTGTCTTATTGGCTACGGTCGTGAACCAGTACGCCAGGTTCTTCCCAGAGGTTGTGCCATATTTCATATCAACGGAATCTTTGCGGGTACCGATAAAGATGCCTTCTCTTGCTGTTCCCGCATTTGTCTTTCCGATCTCTCCAAACATGCGGGCAACAACAATTTCTCCGCCTTCATAATAACCAGTGATACCGCCAACCGCATAGGCACCGTTTCCGCCAATTGTTCCGTCCACGGACACATTGTAAAGGGATGTACCGCTGCTCATTGCTCCGACGATACCGCCTACATAATATCTGCCCAGGATATTATTTCCGGTCGCGGATACACTGGTATCAACGATATAGGCATTGCTCACCTCACCGGCAATACCGCCCGTTTTACTGGTAGCACCGAGGTTCACTGTATTCACGGTTGCTGTTACATTTTCGATCGTAGCCCTGGAGCCAGAACTGCTTCCGAAAATTTTTCCAGCCAGACCACCTACCGCTGCATCAGAAGCATAACCACCAGATGATGTATTGGCAGCAGCAGTTCCTTCAACTGTCACGTCCGTGATTACGGACTCCCCTTTTATCTGGCCGGCCAGAATGCCAACATGGTTATATCCATATACACGGGCATCTTCGATGACCAGATTTTTTACAACCGCGCCATCCAAGACTCCAAAAAGGCCAACATTCTGAAGATTTTTTGAAATATTTACAATTTTCAGGCCACTGATTGTATGGCCATCTCCGTCAAAAGTACCCTTAAAACTATTGGATACATTACCGGATAACTGTGCTGCATTCTGATACCAGCCAATTGGGTTCCAGTTTCCATTATTAATGGTAAAGGAAAGATCAATATCATCCATTAACCGATAATGGGCAGTATCATAATTACCTGTACCAGCTGCAATCGCCTGTGTCATGATCATCAGATCTTCCAGATCTTCAATCTGATACGGATTGCTCTCTGTTCCGTCTCCAGTAAGATCAAAATTCCCATCGATCCAGTTATTCCAAAGATCTCCTACACTGCTTGCCATAAGTGCCGAAGCATTTGCACCCAACTGTTTTGCAATTTGCTCCTGATTTTTTTCATACCAGGAATACAGTGCGCTGTAATCTTCGTTGGTATCATCCTCCATAACACCATAAAACCAGTCCCACAGAGTTTCTTCTTCCAAATATGTAAAAAACCACTCTGAGAATGCATCACTGCCAATATCCTTCGGCCGACTCTCTTCAACCAGCTTTGTATTGAAGTCCTGATAATCTTCCGTGAGTTCCTGCAGTGGCATCGCAAGCGCGGTGGAAACATTGCAGGCACTGAACATCGCGGCAGTCAGCACCGCAAACAGTCTTCGATATCTACGTTTTTTCATGTCAGTTCCTCCACCTCTTCATCCAGTATGGCCATGTCTTCTTCTGTTTCTGCATCTACCTCGGAAGATATTTCTTCATCTGGCTGCCCGTCTTTCTCCAGGATCTTCTGATAGGCTTTAAATGCTTTATAATACAGCTTATCGTGTTCTACCGCCCAGGTAAAAAATGTGTCATCCTCTACATGCTCTGCCAGCATCTCCCATAAAAAATCCTCTTTACAGTTTTTCTTAAACCATGCTGTAAATTCTTCCGTTCCGATTTCCGGCATATCCCCGGCTTCCTCTTCTGGCGCTTTTGACGGTTCTTTCTGGAGTTCATCCGCCAGTTCTGTCTCGTCCACTACCTCCTTCTCTTCAGTCTCTTCTGTGTCTTCGTCCTCTAACTCATCTTCTTTCGATTCCAATCCCTCTGAGGCAGCATCTTCATTTTCTGATTCACTGCTCTCATCAGATTTTTCTGATTCCTTTACCTCTTCCTCTGACTCTTCGGGTTCCGATTCTTCCGTTCCTGCTTCTGCCTCATCCGTCTCCTCCAAACCCGCGTTCTCCGACTCTTCATGGTTTTCATCCTCTGCTTCTTCTGTCTGATCCATGTCCACCGGACTTTCCTCATCAACAACATCTTCCGAAGCAGCCTCCCCATTCAAAGCTATCTGACCGGCAAACTGATCAGCCAGCGCGGTTGCCGGAACAGAAGCGGTAAGTGCAGCTGCCATTAAGATCACAACGCCTCGTTTCCTCATTCAAATTCCTCCTACTAATTTTCTATGATCATCCCTGCGGTACCGCAAAGGCTGGTCTTACACCAATCGAAGTAGTTACCCTTAACTCTTCATCAGTACTACTGCCATCCGGTTTCACTGCCTCTGGCCGGATCATTCCATTGACCAGATCCACGATATAGGCATATCCACTGTCAGCAGCTGTATTCCCCATAGGAGAACGCAGCCAATATCCATTGCAGAAATTATCGGTTACCGCTTCCGGATTATCCGAATCCGTATCACCTAATTTCCAAAGATAATCTTTATACTTTAATGCCTCTTCCACCGATAAGCTAAAAAGTCTGGCTGTCAGTCTCTGATATCCGATACTATGCACAGTCAAATCCTGGTCACTTAATTCACTGAACCGCCCCTTACCTGTGCTTCCGGTAAATGCACTGTCCACGCCAATATGACAGTTAAAGCTCTGAAAAATTCCATTCTGATGCTCGCTCAGCCAACTATGTATCTTGGAATACTTATAATCACTTTCATCACCAAAATTTACTACGGGTCCCGGGAGAAATACCTGGCTCATATCACCCTCTCCATCTGGCAAATATGAATACTCACTTCCATAATTTGCCGGAATCACATCATCACAAAGGAACAATGCCAGTTTCTGATGATTTTCGGATTTATCATAATAATTTGTATCTACACACCGAAATTCATAAGTTTTCTGATCGATCACTACTTTCTGGACATCTCCCACTGACCAATAGATTGGATCCGCGGTACCGGCATCTGGAGCACTGAGCACAATAGCCGGGCGAAGCAACATATCATCCGTAGGTGCCACAAGGCTCGTTGAACCATCCTCATGTACAACCACAAGTTGTCCATTTTCTACGGTTCTTGTAATGTAATCACCTTCTATCTGCCCACGATATGCAAGCACTTCTTCCTTAGACATAATAGCTGCATACGCAAGCGCACCATCTGCATCAATCGGCATCAGTGCCTGCCCTGTAATGCTGAAACAGTCCGCAAATGTACCAACAAAAGCCTGGTATGGATTGGAAAGCATATAATCAAGTGATCCATAACCTCCAAATTCACTTGCCGGTATTCCCGTATCCGAAATATAAAGATAGCCATTCTGAAAGTTTTCACTCACACAGACAAACTGCATCTGATATTCACTCTGGGATGGCCTATACGTTGCCGTGATCCGGTCTCCGTCATTCTGTTCCTCTGTGCGCTTCCCACACCTGTCACATAATGAGTCACCATTTTCATCCACATGCCCCAGGGCCGGTAACGTTTTTACTTCTGTCTTACTGCAGATACTGCAAACATATTTTTCTGATCCTGATGATAGACATGTTGCTTCTGTTCGCTTCTCCAGTTTCCAGTTATGGCTGCAAGTTTCTCCAAATATTTTATTTACGAGAAATACGTAAATTCTATATTCCGCTCCATCCAGCTGAATCGTATCCAGAAGATTTGCGCTGTACTCCACAGAAGTACTGTATAATTCCTTCAAAATTATCCCTGTTGCCGCACAGTCTTTTGCAATTACATAAACAGGAGTGGCCGCCGTATTTTTTATCTGTACAGACAGGCTTCGCAGACGATAAGAACATTTGGCGTTGCTTTCACAAATAATCTGGTCATCCAGAATTTCTTCCGCCTCTTTTCCAGTGATTGCCGCATCCGCTTTTTTAGCCCTTTCAAATACATTTCAAATCGTTCCCGTTCCGATGCCTCTGGATCATCTATATCCCCGACAGGTCCTTCATCCGAATAAGTGATATAGATGATTTTTTCACCCGGTCCATATACATTTACCCGATATGGTGAGTCCTCATTTGCCAACCAGCGATGCCCATTTACAATAAGACTGTTCGCATATGGTACAACCAGTTCCTCACCCTCTAAAATCGTTCCACTACGCATTGCAGATAACTGGATTTTCCTGCTCTCTTCATCTACAAAATAAACCTTCCAGGAAACCAGTTCCCTCGGATCAGCTTCCGCTGTTGCATTCTGTCCTGCATCCTCTAAAATATTTCCATATGCAGAAAGCTCAAATTCTATCGGCTGTTTTATCGTATAACCATAAGACAGGACCGGTTCCGACATAATCACGATTCCCAAAAGAAAAACCGCATAACGGCTAATTAATTTTCTTTTATTCATTGCAATTCTCCATCATTTCATCAATAAATTCTGTTTTCCCGGCAGCAATTAAAAAATGACATAATGAATTCTCTACCATACGGTCTTTTCTGCTTTTCTAACTGTCAAAGATCATCCCTTGTGATCTTTCTTCATGTCAGCTGCAGCAGTCGAAACCATAAACTATAACAAGATAATTTACTCAATATCATCTCCAATCCCCGTCCCCATCAATGCCGATTCATCCGCTTCCAGTTCAATGCGATATTTTTTACAGAGGTTATTTATTTTCTTCTGCAGATCAGTTTGAACCGTTGCAATCATACTAACCAGATAGTTTTCTGAAATTGGAAGGCGCTGCATTCTTCCACTGCCAACACGATAGGTACAGCTCAGCGAAGATTCTGGATTTTTTGTACTGTTATCCAATATTTTAAGCTGCTGAAGCAGGTCAGCCACTTCCAAAAGAGCCTGTTCCTGCGCCGTGTCCTTCATTATTTTTGCCATAAGTTTTCCTGCCTAAGTCTGCTGCCAGGCAGTCCACTCCCTCCCTTCTTATGCTTCCAGGAAATAAAAACCTGTCGCCCCAACGATCTGCCACCGGGCCTTCTCTGAATTGAATACCGGCTCTACAAAACATCCTGGTAAGACATCTGCTTTTGAAAGTGCGCTTCGTGATATCAATACCGTCCCTGTCGTAAAAACACAATGCTTCATCAGCGGCTCATCAATGCTCTGGATCATGGAAATTACTTTTTGTATGCCTTTAGCGTCTTCGCATATGATGGCCGCAAACGCAGATCCATTTCCTGTGGTTTCATGGATTACTGTACGCAGAGCTGCACAAAATCCCCTAATCTTTGAATTTATATAATACGAATGATCTTTTTCGGTTACGATCCTCTCATTCGTATAGAAATTAACCGCGAAGATCACCAGGCGAGTAGGCATAACTCCTTCTTTCTTAAAATCAATAATTGCTGGCAACTCATCTATACCCTTCACATTTTTCAGGCGATAAGAAAATATATATTTTGACATATACTTCTGCTTCAAAAAAACCGCCGCAAGTAACCCAGCATTTGCCCGCTCCATTTTTGTCATTTCATTAAGCCATATTGTTTTTGAATCAAACCTTAATTGCTGATCCGCCTCCAACATGGTCCGAAAAGCGTATGTTGCATGGGCAGTAAGAGAATACATCTGCCGGGTCTGGTGTGCTTCTGATTTTGCACTCTTTAAATATGCGTATACGGTTTCATTGATCTGAAACTTTTCAACAATAACCAAACCACTCATTGCCAACATATCAAGGCGTTCTTTCAGGGAGCGCCGATCCAATTTCGGAATACAACGCGTCGGCCGATTTTCCTCCTTGGCTTTTCGTTCTTCCTTTTCACGTTCTGCCATCAGCACTGTACAGATTGATAACAGATCCGCATGCCCAAGCATTCGGATCACACGTAAAATATACATATCAGAAACGGTAAATGCTTTCTTTACCAATAGCGCCTGCATCTCCGCTAATGACTGCGGATTTGTAACACCCGCAACTTCAAATTTCATTTTGCTGGGATCCCATATGGAATAAGGAGATGGAAGAATCAATTCAGGCTTCAAATCCTCCAAAATCTGCTTTGCCAGCACCTGTGTATCATATTCTAATGCCACGTTTCCCCCTGCTTTCTTTTCACATAATCCGATTTATGAAACCATGGAGATATACAAAATAGCAACAATTTTAATAATTTAATCAACAATATTTAAAAATAAGCGAAATTATTAATAGTCTCACAGTCAAAAACTTTCATCTGCGTTGTTTTTAAGAAAAAATAATTGTAAAATAATGTCATAAATCGGATTATGTCATTATTTTAATATTCCAATATTAGATACCATATCCGGTTTAGGCATTTTACCTAAAAAACGACCATTATAAAATCAAAAAAAAGCAAAACTTCCATTCATTTATTTTCTGAACAAGAAGTTTTGCGTTTGTGCTCTTTGACACAAACGCACGTTCGCTATATAATCGGAGTGTCCAATTAAAACGGAATGCGCATGAATGGAGTAATGTGATGAATACAGTCAGTTCCACTACTGTTGATATTAAAAAAACCTTATTGCACTATATAAAAGCGGAATTTAAAGAAAAAGATCTCGACATGCTGAAGTCCTTACTTGGCAGCATTTATACAGAATTAACGAATACGCCAAATATTCTGCCCCACTTAGAAAACCCGAATTTTGCAGCTGATCCTCTGGATTGCTGTGACAGAACAAATTCCGATACCATTACCGACACACCCTCTTTCTCTCCAGATAATTTGAAACCTTATCGGGATTTTTTAATAGCAAATGAGCGATCCAAGAATACAATCAGCAAATACATTTCTGATGTAACTGACTTCATAACTTTTTTGTCCGGCGCAGAAATTTCGAAAGAACAATGCCTGAATTATAAAAAACATCTATTGGAACAGCATTATGCCGTTTCCACGGTAAATTCAAAATTGTGTTCCATTCATTCTTTTCTGACCTTTTTGGACCGTGCTGATTGTTTTGTTCAGTTAGAAAAAGTTCAAAAGAAAGAATTAAAAGCCACCTATGCTATTCTTACCCCGGAAGATTACCATAAACTCCTGGAAGAAAGCAGTCGACCTCAAAAAAGAAAGGTTAACCTGATGATCCGCGCCTTCGGACAAACTGGTATCCGTGTTTCAGAATTGCAGTTTATTACCGTTGAATCCATACAACAACAGGAAATCACAATTAGAAATAAGAATAAAAACAGAAAAGTTCCATTAATCCGGGAACTTCAGGAAATGCTTAATGATTATGTCATTGAAAAAAACATCCCATCTGGACCTATTTTCACTGATAAAAATAAAAAACCATTGGAACGGCAAAATATTTATAAACATGATCCAAGACCATTGCTGCCAATGCCGGCATTGAATAAAAAGAAAGGCACATCCCCATGCACTTCGCCACTTTTTTGCCAAATCCTTTTACGACAAGAACGCATGATTTGGTCATGCTCTCAAATATTTTAGGACATTCCGATATCAGCACCACAAAAACTATGTTACCGGTACGTTCGAAGAATTGTGCACGAAATGGAAGAATAGGTATCTTATAATTTCCAAATCCGCCTTTTGCATTAAGGGCAGCTTCGAGATATAGCTGCCCTCCGCATAATCTATCCCCCAATTTTCTGCACCATACAATTCACTATTTAATTTCAGAAAAAATGATCCCCTACTACATAAATCAGGTATCATTTTCCTCATTAAAAGTCCAGTAATCCTCTTGATTTTATTGCACATTTTGAATGACCAAACCCCAAATTTTTTCACCCAATCTTGGATAGCAGAAAAATTTGGGGGTTGTTTCCGATATAAATGAGGTATCATTTTCACACTGTAAGTAAGGTATCATTTTGCCTAAATCTGTTCTCCTTTCACCGTCTGATATGGAGCAGTCAATTCATCTAATATTTCTTTTTCTCGCTTAACTCTATTCCTAATATACAGGGTGGCTCTTGCGTCTTCCAAAGAATCATGAGCTTTATAGTTATACCCAAAATGTGCGGCGGCCGCTTCTAACGTCTGCCATCGTCGGGTTCCGTAGCGCTTATCATAGTTCCCACAAATTTCGGCAAATCATACATCACATCTTCTAATTCGGTATTCGTACCTGGTTCGATACCTACAAAAAACATAAAAAATCCGAAATCGAAATCACAATTATACGCGATCCATGTTTTCCCTGTGCAAAAAACGCCTTTTATCTTCCCTATCAGTTCTCTGATGGTCTTACAGTTTTTTACCCGCTCTGGTGTGATGTCATTCACCTGTTCTGCATCTGGCCATGACCTGATCAGTTCTGGTCTGACATACTCATTAAGAAGTAAATCCCCGTTTCCATCAACCGCACTGATCTGTAAAATTTCATTATCGTTACTGTTCAACCCCGTAGTCTCCAGATCAAACACAACAATTCCAGATGGATTATCACATGGTTCTGGGGCTACTTTCAGTGCGTACTCTCGCAATTCCCAGAAGTATGTATAAATTTTTAAATGATCGGCTTCTCTTTCCCGGATCCATTTTTCTCTACATGCGCTGCAGCAAAACTGACCCAGCAGGGATTTGCTTCCTACAGATCGCATGGCCCAATATGGTGACTTGTAATTATATGTTTCTTCCAACTTTTTACAGCCACCATTCTCTTCAAAATTTTTCTGTTCATCTTTATTAGAAAAATACCGGCACTCTGCGTGCTCATCCAAAAAAGCCTGTAATTCCTGCTGATCATTGCCCTCGTAGCTTAATGCCTCATTTAAAATCAGTATTGGTGCTCCACACTGATCGCACATGCCATGATTCCAATAATAATAAAGCTGATATTTCTCATTCACGCGTTCTGCCCTCTCTCTGTATCTTCCGAACAGTTTTTCATAGCCATCAATACCAATTTTTCCATAGACTGAAAAAATCTTTCATCATCTGCATCGGTGCGCTTTCTCGGCCCCTTTATATGATTCTTCTGGCTGCTCCGCCGCGCTTTTTTGTTTAAGTGCCGTTCCATCAGCATCTGGTCAATATTTTCATTTGTATACCATTTGCCTGACTGATGAATCGCATAAGCCCCTTTGCCGAGAGCCATAGCTGCTACTCCATAATCCTGCGATACCACGATGTCTCCTTTATGGCAAATACTGATCAGCTTATAATCTACAGCATCCGCGCCGGCTCCAACAACCACTACCTCACTATAATCAGAATACAATATGTGATTTGTATCGCATAACAGCGTTACCGCCACCCCATATTTTCTCGCAACTGCTTCCACAATGGAAACCACCGGACAAGCATCTGCATCTACAAAAATCTGCATAGTACCACCCTTTATCTTATTTAGTATATGGATTATACCACAAGTATATCATATACACGAAAAATAGGTATAATCTGGCATTCAATAACAAATAAAGATTACTGCTATATCAGATATTTGGGAATTGTATGTTGTTTCACGAAGCAAATATGATATGATATGATTATCCTACAGACATGCACGGAGGATAGATTATGGGGAAAATCGCTTCAGAAACGGCAGAATTATTAAAAGAAATCATACTAAGTTGTTCCGCCGAAGATATACTGCCGGAAGAATTAGATAATTTTATAGACTTTTTAGCTAATGTTTCAGACAGTAACGCAAATGAGCCTCAGGCTATTGATAAAACCGGCGCAGAGGTTCTCTTTCTGACATCCTTCTTGACTGAGGAACTGGAAAAAGATTTTCCTGAAATAGAAACCGATTTCATCTTTCATAGCCGCGCCAAACTCCCCCAGTTCGGCCGAGATGCCATTCCTCTGGTTAATTTACTTAACTGCTCCAGTATCATCGACAATCACCAGCAAAGGGTCCTTGCATCAATCTTATGCGGTGCCCAGAGTGGAGATTCCTATTGTGCAGAGCTGCTGAAGAGTATGTACAAAATTTATCATAAAAAAGAATATTCTCAGTTTAAACGATATCCAAAGCTTACAAGCCGTAATTTAGCGGATTTATGCACCTTGGAATACTCTTCCTATGAGGATATGCCCCTGGATACTGAAAAATTAGCACGAATACTGACCATGGCTCCATTCTTTCATATTTCCTGCAGCTCAGATTGTGACATCTTCTATTCAGACCTTAACAACGAAATGGAACAATATCTGGAGGATACTGCGGATACTACCCATATCAGTATTGATCCAGAAGATATCACCAACACAGTAAAGCACTATGGTTCCGTGCTTAAAATGCTGACGGATAAACAGGAAAGGAATGAACTCTCCAACAGTTTAAAACTTGCACGGGAAATAATCAAAATGAGCGGCCTTTCTCCAAAAACTTTAGGCCTATGCGGTGACGGAGCTTTTAATGCCTATAACATGGCCCTGATTACAAAAACAATTAAATTGACAAACTATGATTCCGAGCAGCTGCAAGCTTACATGATGATCTGTGATCTGGCAAGATATCTGGGGGTAACATTAGGATTCATCCATGCCCAAACACAAGAATATCTTTTCCAGACTATTCCGAAAGAGAAGAATTTAAAAGTTCTGCAGTCTATGAAAAAGAAATCATTGGATACTAATTCATCAAATAAAACAGAAAAGACATCCCGGCAGCAGCAAACACCAGCACCTATGGAATCTTCTTTCAAATCAGAAGCCGAGCTATCTGAATTAAAGATACGTTTACGTGATGCACTTTCCATAGGTTCACATTTTCAGGAACAATATAAGGAAGAAAAACATTCACGGGAAGAATTAGAAAAAAGGCTTAAAGAATATGATGCAATGAAACAGGAGCTCACGGCTCTGCGGGAATTTGTTTACAACAGCACCGAGGACACTCCTCCTACTGTAAATATTCCGATTTCAGAAATGAAAAAAGCAATTGCAATGAAACGGATCACGATTGTTGGCGGCAACGAGAACTGGGTTAAAAAGCTTCGGCAGGAATTCCCAAACTGGAAATTTGTCAGCGCATCCGTATCAAGCACCGTGGATAATATGTCCATTTTAAAGGCAGAACGAGTTATCCTCTTTACGGATACACTTGGCCACAGCAATTATTACAAATTCATGCAAACAATCCAATCCCACCATATTCCTTTCAGCTTTTTGCATGGCGTTAATATTGAGCGGAACATCATTCAAATCTATGACGATATATTTGAAAAAAGATAGGAATATCATTGCAAAAACGCTTTCTCAGCACTGCTTCTATAATTTTTAACCTAAAAAAGCTCCTCCTGTGAAGGAAGATATGATGTCAGAATTGTGTGCTTGTTAATTATTATACAATACTTTACCCGATATGACCAGCGCAAAACCTACATTTTACATTATCAATTCTTATAGTCGATAGCCCATTTATTATATTATCTCTCCACGATATACTAAAGGCTCTTTCCCTTTAATATAACTGAGAAAGAGCCTTATAAGTTGATTGCATACACATAATTTTTTTGCCTTTCGGCGGGGAGAAAACTGCGTATACAAGATTATTATAGAATATTTTCTGGCAAAGAACCACTAAAAATTTTCCATATACTCCTTTTTACTCTTCCTGTCCATACACATCAATCTGGCAGCTCTTCATTGTTTCGAGTGCGGCATTATGCTTTTCTGGTGTAACTCCGGCACAGCAGCTTGCATCCACTGAAATTATCGCCTCCGGATACTTGGCTTTCAGGATCAACGCATTGGAGACCACGCATATATCCGTGCATACTCCAACCAGTTCAATCTCATCGTTTGAGCCAAAGCCCTCCCAGTTAAGCCAGCCAAAGGTCGGCTTGTCTATATATTCGCAGTTTTCCACTTCCAGCCCAGGCACAATCTGCCAGCCTTCCGTTCCATTGATGCAGTGCTTCACTGGTAACTTTTTCCCCTCCGGCGTGTCCAGATAATTCTCCCCATGGGTATCCCTGGTAAAAATTATCCGATCCCCGCGGTCCGCATACTCTTTTACTTTTGCCTGCACATTTAGAACAATTGCCTGCGCTTCCTTATTGCCAAGAGTTCCCGTCACAAAATCATTCTGCATGTCGATCACGATCAAAACCTTACCCATTCCTCTTTCCTCCCGTTTTCCTAAATTACGGATTTCCCCTGCTATAATCAGAACGTTTCGACTTCTGATGAAAATCTGCAGCGCCCCCGAATACGTTTTCTTTCATTATACTACTGATTCCTAATTAGCAAAAGAAAAAAGAAGATGCCTCTAAAGCATTCCTCTTAAGTTTCAAGCAATCTCTACTTTCAATCCACCCTATAAAAGTATTAATCTTTTCAATATCCGATTCATTCATAGTCCGTAATTTTTCACACACTTTTCTGTATGTGGTATCTTCATCATCCAGTGGTGCGAAAAACTCTGCCGGCGTCATATCTAAATAGGCAATTATTTTAAACAGTTCTTTCAGAGACGGTAAGGCCGCTCCGCTGGTTATGCCACGTATATATGATCCACTTTTATCCAAATCCAGACTCATTTTGTGTTCGGAAATGTTTTTGCTTAGTCTCAATTCCGTAATCCGTCTACGAACAAAATCCTCTTGCTGCGCATTGGCCATTCTCCCACCTCCCGTTTCAATTATTTTAGTATGAATTTGAAGATGGCGTTGGTTATAAAATTATCAATTTACATTTAATATGTTGTAATTCTAATGATTTTATTATCAATATATAATTTTAATTCATATTATCAATAGCAATGCACAGCATTTTTCAAATGGAGGTATATCTATTGGGGATGTACGGGCAATCCGACTCCTGGAAACATGACAAATCAATACCACCCGTCTAACGGGTGGTTTACTCAGCGGCTATAAGCCTTTGTTACCGGCCAGCGCCTAAAGACGCTGGCTTTCACTTTTCGTTCAAGCTATTATGCCCTTGACTCGTTGCTACCCTTAAAAGGGTGTTTGTACTACTGGCTACCCCCTAAAGGGGTCTTCATATTCTTTCACGCTTAATTTATCCAGCGCTATATCATGTTTCTCTTGTTCTTGTATATACTTTTTTATTGCCGCCTCATTTAAGCCTACTGTACTCACGTAATATCCTTCTGCCCAGAAATGTCTATTTCCGTATTTATATTTCAGATTTGCATGTCTATCAAACATCATTAATGCACTTTTTCCTTTTAAATACCCCATAAACTGTGATATACTGTATTTAGGTGGAATACTTACCAGTATATGAACATGATCTGGCATTAATTTTCCTTCTATTATTTCTACCCCCTTGTATCCACATAAAGTTTTTATTATGTCCCGTAAATCTTTTCTGTATTGATTGTATATTACCTTTCTTCGATATTTGGGAGTAAATACTATATGGTATTTACATAGCCATTTTGTATGTGCCATATCATTTGTTTTATTTGCCAAAAGATCACCTTTCCTTTCATTTAGCATAGTAGCCTGAACAACTCTATTCTAACGGAAAGGTGATTTTTTGTATAACATTGTTGGCTCCACCCGCATAGCGGGTGGTTTTTTGTTTCGGACATTTCCATTTTTCGGAACACGAAAAACTCCAATGTCCTCAACCGGCTAAAGCCTATAATAAAAAACCCAGGCACGATCATCACTGATCTCTGTCTGGGTTTCTTCCTATTATAATATAATCAATTTTGCCATAGTCTGGATAAACAGATTTCTCTCGTTTCCAAAAGAAATTTTCGTTCTGTTCATTGCCTCTATCAATATCGACATTACCGTATCCAAACGCTCTTCCGGTAACTTCCGATAGGCCCGTATTCCCCGCATCTGCTTTTCCGTAAGGCCTAAAAGCTTTAAAATTTCATTTTCCTTCATATCTGACAACAATAACGCTTTTTTCGCAACCCGGTAATTCCGAAGAAGCATCCCGTAAAGCTTAAGGCTATTATTCCCATGATCGAATAACTCCACCGCGAGCTTCATACCTTCCATATGATCCAGTAAAAGCTTTGATGCCAATTCCCAGCTTTTCCCCACTGCTGCAGGAACAACCTGGTCAATCGTCTCTTTGCTCACTCCAGCATCCATGGACGCAAATGCAATCTGTTTAATGAAAATAGCTATCTGGTAAAGATCTATTGTCTCATCTTTCCCGTCCCTGCGTTCCTGGTATGCATAAGCGCTCCTGTCGATAAAATATCGCAGCATCGGCTCCGCTATTGGACAATCTAAGGACTGAAAAGCTTTTTGGATCCAACATTGATAAGACTTTCCATTCAGCTTATCACAACATATGCCATGCTTACTTTTCCATGCATTCCAGTCCTTGCTGTTGTCAAGCTTTTCCGTCCGAATGATCAAGCAGGAACTTTCCGGACACTCTTCCATAAGATGCAAGAGTTCCTTCCTCTCTTTTTTCACATCCTCCACCTTATAAATAGCGCAGGGTATCCCAAAGAATGAAATGCTTTGCAGAAATTCTTTCACTCCATCTATGGCATCAAATACCTGCACATAATATGTCGTATTTTCCGCTAATTTCCGTACTTCATGGTCAATGCGGTACGGTTCCGTTCCATATACAATTTTCACCATTTTCTCCACTCACTTTCTCAGTAATTCGTACTCAATGAAGCGAAGCCATGTCCTCATTGGTTACACTATAATGGCTGCGCTTCCTGTTCCATGACAGAACGATTGAAAAATTCTTCGACATTTCCATTTAACTTTCCATACAGCATCTGTAATAATGGGATAAGATTCCATGACAAGAAGCCAATCCCATACGTGATTTCCACATATCCATCGCAAAATCCAGTTTCTGAAGGATATATCATAATGAAAAAATCTTCAAATGAAATCACAAAATAATCCAGTTCCACGAAAATATCCGTTTCAGAAAGAAGCGGTGCATTTTCTCCCTTTATGAGTACAATGACAAACTCTCGCTCTTCTCCATAAAAATCGCATCGGAATTCATCAAATGCTCTGTAAAATGCCGCCTTCTGATCCCTGGACAATATATGATCCAAATCCTCCAATTCAGCAAATTCCAATAATTCAAACCCTAATGCCTTCATAATGGCATCTAGCGTTCTTTTCCTCTGGCCATCTGCCACTTCCAATCCCTCAGAGCATTCATCACTGACAATACATAAAAGATTTTCAACCGGTACATCCTCCATTCTTAGTTCTGCCGTCTCATACTCACAGGTTATAATACCTGCTTTGATCAGCCGGTTTACTAAATGGCTGACCCACATCTGATAATGTGGATAATACCTGGCAGATCTGCCCATGTTGGAATTTGCATACGCATATGCCTCTTCTTCGTTGCAACCACCCTGTTGAAAATAGTCCATCTGATCCAGATAACTCCACGGACAGAAAGCACCTTCTATCCTTTTCATGAGCCGGATCACCTGTTTTAATACTTCCACGCGCGCTCCTCCTTTAGTCGATAACACATTTCCAATTTCGCAGCAAGCAGACATGTTTTCCAGGCCGGCACATTATCTTTATATGTACCATAGGAAATGTAAAGACCGCCTCCATTAAACGCATTGCCAAATACGTTTAAGCCTCTTTGATCGGTCTGCTGGTTATCTTGCAGCACCAGCATAAGATACGGCTCATCCTGATCATAAAGCTTCAGTAAATTATGGTACTGTTCATATTTCATTCTGCATTTTGCAAGAATAGGTTCCAGGATCTGCTCTGCAGATGTTGTCACTCCGCAGTAAAGCACCGGATATCCTATTTTTTCGATCAGATACCGGTAAGCTTTTGCGAAACTATCATAATATTCGTATAAATTTTCTGGAAACGGTTCTTTCACAAATTCATTCGCCCATGCGTACCGGAACAATATGTATTCACAAAAGTGTTCCTTATAATCGCTCAGATTTAGCATACTCCTCCTGCCTTTCCTAACACATAAAGAACAATCCCACATAAGTCACATACCGGAGATACCGGAAACATATCTCCCCAGTCTGAGTTCTCTTCTGGATTGTACAGCCAGTAATAATGCTCACCAATTTGAATAAAATCTGTCCCGGACGAATAAGAAACACTTAAAGACTGGCAAAACAACTCATATGCTTCAAATGCGATTTCACAAAGTCTCCAGTCCCTGCATTCTTCATACCAGCGTATTACCTGCTCCACAACGTCCAAAGTAAGTACCGTAGTTCCACATTCCCCCAGGTATTCTTTCAGTTCTGCCTTTACTTCTTCTGGAAAAAGTTCCAGAGTTTCTGTATCATCCTCATAGGCAGAAACCACATCGGTAAACCCAATAATCCCAGGATATGGAGTTTCTACACAAAAGAGTACTTCTTCATTTTCACTGATGAAGTCATCTTCATCGTCTGACTCAATCCATTCAATCGATAAATCATAAACTTCCCCCACTTCAATCCCATATTCCTGCAGGATGCGTTGTACCGCTACCTGTAAAAGTTCCATCTTCATGCAGTTATCCCGAAAAGAATAATCAAAACATTTTTCATACTGCATCAGACGCTTTGCATAGGTAATGATCTTACGCAGTTCTTCCGGATGATCGAAGAGCTGCTGATAACGCTCCTCATTCACTATCTTCAAAAAATATTCCCCTTTCCGCTCCCGCATTTACCGGAATAGCATTTCCCTTAAACACATCAAAATAAACTATTTTATATGGAAGGAACCCGTTTCTTAAAATTCCGAGAGTAGCTGATAAAGCCAGCATTGCCGCAGCCATATTGGTAAACCGATGCTGCGGTGAAGACTGGTTGATCACCCCACAGCTTAATTCACTTGCCCGCTTTTCCCGGCTTCGCATGATTTCCGGAAAATAGTACGGCCTGGAAGGTGACAACATCTTTCCATTCTTTTTGACTGCAGCTACAACCTCGCCAGTGTGAAATTCATTTGCCGCATCGATCCAGATACCAGTAGGCGTCTGACGGAACCATTTTTCCATTTCCTGTCTGGCCCGGTGATTATCCACTGACCCAATCAGGATCGGGACCGTGCGTCTATAATAAGTTCCCGTCATCTGCTTAAAGACCACTTTTAACTGCTCAGCGGAGTCAATGTACATTGGATATGCTCTTACTTCGATCCCATAATGGTCTCTAAGAGCTTGTGCCAGTACCATTGCCTTATGCTGGCCAACATCCTCTTTCAGGAAGTTCTGCCGGTCAAGGTTCTTCTGCTCCACCCGGTCTCCATCGATTATGGATAATGCATAGGAGTTGCGTTCCTCCTTCGTTAAGGATGAAAGGATTGCACCTAATTCCTTCAGATAATAGGAACCGGTCCCACCAGTGCCTACCACAACCAGTTGATAATGAAAAACTTCGGTTGGTTTCCGGCCCATGGGAAGATCCAACTTCTGGTCGTTATGATGCTGTGGTCTTATTTGGGCCATTTTTTCATTCACACAAAATGTCCCACATTCAATCTGTCCTTCTTCATAAACGGCCACAATCTTTGACATGGCAAGGTTCACCAAAAACATTCTTTCCAAATGCTTCCAGACAAATCTTCGCTTTTCTCTTCCGTATTTGAAAAAAATGGTTCCGTTCCGCTTCCGTCATCCAAATACAGCTTTGCATCTGCAAATTTCAGATACAGCTTTCTTTTCGCAGACAGTTTTTTCCATTCCGTTCGGTAGTCTCCAGGAATGCTCCCATCGCTGCAATCAACCATAAAAACATAATCCCGTTTGGAAATCTGTAATACCGGACTGCCTACAGAAAAATCTCCCGGAACAGCCGTCACCTCATAGTCATACTGTTCTTTCAAAAGTTCTGATAATAAAAGTGCCCTGTTCTGGCCAATCTTCCCGGATATATACCGCGCCAAGGTCCTCTTTACCGATTGAACCAGGATCAAAAACCGTAATATCCGTCCGGATCAAATTTTCCTGTTTCATATGAAGATACGCAATCATTTCCTTTAAAAAGAAGGAGCCGGTCAAGCCAGCTCCTATCACAATTACATGCAGATTAATACGCATGTTTGTTTCTCCTTTCCCTGTTTACCATAAATTCTGGCAGTTTTAACACATCCGGCATCTCTTTTGTCCTTTCTTCAGACTCCAGAACGTATTGTAAAAGAAGCGCTTCCTGGCGCTTCTGGATCCTCCTGGCCGCTGCACGCTGCCGGGATCTCTTTTCCCTTGTAAGAAAGCTATACCCCTCGACCAGGCACCGTATAATCAGCTCCATCACACCATGCAGCAATAAGGATATAACTACCACAACAAAAAATGCTTCCATAAGCACCAGAATACCAATCCCAATGATAAAAAGACTGCTATCCTCTAACAGTGCGATTTCTGTTCCTGTAAGATAGGCTCTCTCTGACTTTGCATTCAGGGATTCCTGCATTGTCATTTCGCTCTGCATCGCCCGGAATGCCCAGCCAAACAGAAACCGGCCATACTCCTCCAATTTTTCTATCATAAACATACCTCTCCGATTATAATAATGCGACCAACTGATCAGCATAACCACATCCACACAGCAAAGGATCTCCTTTTCTCCAGGTAAGCTCCTCTGCTGAGATCAGAAAATGATGATCCTGCGGACAGTAATCTTTTCGCAGGCCGCGGTCAATGGAATATACATGGAAAATACCTTCAAAAAATCGTGCCATTTCATACGATGGAACATAAATGGCCTTTGTCTTTTCCTGCCCCACCAGCACAATATAGTGGCTTCCATTTCCGATGCTCTTGTTGTAGACCTGATGAAACCAGCCCAAAACCCAGGACAGCCGATCCTCATCGGAATCATACACAACGGTTTTCATCTGTTCTTCTGTGAGAAAAATCTGTTTATCTGCCCCTAGTACGGCACGATAAACTTTCCTGTCATCGCCGCAGGATACCACGCCGTAAAGTCCAGGAAATGTTTCATCCTCATCATC
>ENA-OQHL01000308-OQHL01000308.1-human-gut-metagenome-genome-assembly--contig:-NODE-308-length-38116-cov-9.684303_pt1 | contig 38116 bp, 29 predicted proteins | sample MGYA00242565_ERZ504723 | MGnify/ENA primary metagenome ERZ504723 (study PRJEB26092, sample SAMD00036211) | human gut metagenome | host: Homo sapiens | study: EMG produced TPA metagenomics assembly of... | reverse complement strand
TGGAATGAGTTCCAACTCATGCTCTTAAACCTCTCTGTGCGGCATCTGCTATATAGTATGCATGATTTTTGTACTCGTCAAGAGAAATAAAATATTTTTCAAAAATTTTATATATTTTATGAAGGTTTTCCTGCAAAAAGGGATCCTGTCCCCAACAGAATCCCTTGATTACCCCATCTTATGTAATTCTTGTCCAAATTAGTCCAAAAAGACTGATCCCAGATTCTTTTTACTTTTTATAAAGCAGTTACGATCTTATCCTGTAAGGATTCCGGAATCTCTTCTTTATCCAGGGACATACTAACGACAAATTTAACATTAAATTTCTCACCTACAGCATTCAGCTGCTCCAGTGTACCTGTAACGTCTTTGCCTTCCAGTTTGGCCGTTGTAAGAAAACTGTCAAGATAAACCTGCTCAAGGTCATGATCCTGTGAAATAATACCACATACAAATCCAACAAACTCATCTGCATTCTTAATCGGATATACAGATACATCGATCAGACGAACTTTGTTGTTCAGTTCATACATATGTTTTGTGCTTTTGTCTAAGTAAACAATGCTGCCATTTGCCTCTTTAATTGCGCCGTTCACTTTGTCTAACAGTACTTTTGTTTTGCCTTTGCCTTTCTTTCCTACGATCAGTTCAACCATGCTGTTTTCCTCCTTAGACACAATATATAATTTTTGAATAAAAACGATGTTGAATATGGTTAATATTATAGTGCAACTTGTTTTAAAATTCAAGAGTAATTTGGATTTTTTTGTCACTTTTTCCAAACAGTCTGAACATTCTCGCTTATACTGTGTTTATATTTTCAAGAAGGGATGTCATCTGCTGATAAAGAAGTTCTTTTGTAGAAGCCCCCATAACAATTGAAACATATGGCTCCCCATATGAATTCTGACAGAGCAATGCCAGACAGTTTCCTGCGCTGCTTGTCGTTCCGGTCTTTCCGCCAAGAACCGTTACTCCTTTTGGAGCATTTGCCTCACCTGTCAGATAATGATCCGTCGCAGTAAGTGACACACTATCTTCAGAGCCGTCACTGTGCTGGAATGTAACTGTATAACTCGGAAGCTGTGTAATTTCCGTGAATTCCGGATATTTCAATGCTTCTTTCAACATGAGATAGATATCGTACGGTGTTGTATAATGATTTTCGTCCTGCAGACCATGTGGATTTGTAAAATGTGTTCCTGTACATCCAAGCTGCGCTGCATATTCATTCATCATTGCAACAAAGTTTTCTGTAGAGCCACCCACATGAGTCGCAATCGCAGATGCCGCATCATTTCCGGAATAAACCAGAAGGCAGTGCACAAGCTGATCCATCGTCACCTGATCACCCACCTGAAAACCAACTACCTGTGATCCTTCCTCAAGAGTGATATTTTCCTGTGTGATCGTTACAACATCATCCATATTACTGTTTTTGAAAGCAAGAAGCGCAGTTATAATTTTCGTAATACTTGCAGGATAAACTTTATCATAGGCTCCCTTGGCATATAAAACGGATTTATCTTTAAGATCCAGCAGAACTCCCTTCTGAGCCTGTTCCAGCGAAACAGAATCCAGTGTCTGATCACCAGTCACCACACAAAGATCAGCTGCAAATGCATCTGCTCTCTGACTTATTCCTGAAATCTTCTGATGCTGAAACTCTCTGTCTGTACTGTAAGCCATTACCGGTTCGGAACCTATTCCGCCCCGCAGCATATAAAACAGTCCTCCTGCACCACATACCAGAATCAGCAGCAATGCAATCAGAAGAATTGTATTTTTCATTCTCTTTTTACGCATACGCCGCATTCTCGCTGAACTTTTTGATGAACGTTTCTGTGGATGCTGTCGGGAAGCATGCATCTGTTCCGGACGTGCCGACCTTCTCTGCTGACCTGCAGATGTTTTACCTTTTTGTTGTTTTGTCATAAATAGTCCTCTTTCTGGTCAATTGCTTTTCTTCGGATTTCTTTATTGTATGCGCTGCTCTGAAGTCCGACATTCAATACCATACCCATTCCGATATAAAGACTGATCAGTGACGTAAGTCCATAACTGACAAATGGAAGCGGTGTACCGGTATTTGGCGCGATTCCCGTAGCCACGCATATATTCAGGAAGCTCTGCAACGATATGATACTTGCCATACCACAACATATGATCTTTCCGGACAAGTCTTTTGCCCGCAGGCTCATCCGGATACATTCCACAGAAATCGCCAGTAACAGGATTACAATACTACAGCATCCCATAAATCCATATTCCTCACCGGCTACCGCAAAAATAAAGTCTGTCTGATTCTCAGACACAAAATTACCATCATTTACAGATGCAACTTCTTTATCACCAGACAGTTTTTTTCCTATCAGTTCTCCCGAAGCAATTGCTGTTTTGGAGTTATTTTGCTGTTCAATATCATCACTGTACTCTTCATTCTCAGGATACAGAAATGCCATGATACGTTTTCTCTGATAATCTTTGATCAGTTTCTGATCCGGCTGTACCACGATCGATACAAAAATAATTGCCAATGGAATAATGATCAGAAACATTCCTCCGATGATCTTATAACTGAGCCCTGCAATATAAATCAGGATGCAAAATACAGCCAGAAGCATAAGTGTGTTTTTCATATCCGGCTGTTCATAAATCAGAAACAGCGGAATTGCCAGAAGAATCACTGATTTTGCCAGTGTTTTGAATGTATTCAGATCTTCTTCATGATCCATAAAGAACCTGGCAAAAAATAGTATGATAATAATTTTCGACAGCTCCGTCGGCTGAAAACGGATAAATCCAAAATCAATCCAACGTGCCGCACCATTGGCAGAATCACCAAAAAGTCGTACGATCAGCAAAAGCACAATATTTGCGCCATACATGATCCACTGGAAATTTGAAATCCAGGAATAATCCATCAATGACAGAATAACCATAATGATCAGACCAAGAATCACACCCACAAGCTGTTTGGATTTCAGATCTTCCCTCGCACTTCCCACAAGAACGATTCCGATCACACTGATCGCCAGAAGAAAAATTACCAGTCTGAAATTATAAAATCGTAATTTATACTGTTTTAACATTTTGTCCTTTGTTCCTTTTTGGAGCATACGGGTATCTTCGCATGGATAACCGGCGGTTCCTGTGTGATCTGCACAGTCACCTGTTTTTCATCTATGGAGATATATTTTTTTACCGTATGAATCAAATCATTTTTCAACATGCTTATCATTTGCGGAGAGCAGTCGATACGTTCGGATACCAGTAGAAGTTTTATTCTGTTTCTGGCATATTCCGCAGACCGACCTTTTATCTGACTAAAAGATTTCACTGAAATACCCTCCTTTAACAGAAAAAATCCTGTTATTTATGAAAAATCTCACTTAATCTTTTCAGCATGCCTTTCTTTTGCTGCAGTTCCACAAACGGAACTTCCTCACCAAGAAGGCGCCGGCAGATATTACGGTACTCTTCTTCTGCCTGCGATTTCTGACCGGAAAGGGGTTCACCCTGATTGGCCGCAATCACAATCTGCTCATCATCCAGAATCGTACCAAGGAGATTTACCGCAAGAATTTCCGTCACATCATCCACTGACATCATATCGCCCCTGGCAATCATATCCGGTCGCAGGCGATTGATGATCAGATGAATATCTCTCAAATCAGAAGCTTCAAGAAGCCCTATGATACGATCCGCATCGCGAATTGCAGAAACTTCCGGAGTTGTGACAACGATTGCCTTATCAGCTCCGGCAATCGCATTGCGGAACCCCTGTTCAATTCCCGCAGGACAATCCAGCAATACATAATCGAATTCTTCTCTGAGCTCATCTGTGAGTTTGATCATCTGCTCAGGAGACACTGCCGATTTATCTTTGGTCTGTGCCGAAGGCAGAAGAAAAAGATCCGGATAACGTCTGTCCTTGATCAATGCCTGTTTCATTCTGCAGCTTCCATTGATAACATCCACCAGATTATACACAATCCGGTTCTCCAGGCCAAGGATCACATCCAGATTACGAAGGCCTATATCCGTATCCACTACAACTGTTTTTTTGTTAAGCATCGCAAGTCCCGTTCCGATATTGGCAACTGTGGTTGTTTTACCCACACCCCCTTTTCCGGATGTTACTACAATGACTTCTCCCATTTTATTTTCCTCCTCATAGATATTTCCAGACTTCTGGTATTCTCTTATGTGGTTTTGCTATACAGCAGCCAGAGACTGCTGTATATGGTTAGTCGTTCGAGGTATTACTGGTATCACTGGAGGCATAGCCAGTCAGAATGGTATCTTCATCTGCCAGATTATAAATGTATTTCAGAATATCATTTGCTGTCAGGCATGCATTTCCCGAAGCGTATCCATTTGCAATTCGCACTGCAATAGAATACTCCGGCTCAGATGTATCTGAAGATGTCGTATATCCAATGAAAAGGCCATGGTTCGGGTGATAAATATCCAGCTCGGCGGTACCTGTTTTTCCTGAAAGTGTAACTCCCAGTCCATTAAACTGCTCATGAGTCAGAACCACCCGTCGCATACCTTCATGAATATCATTCCATACATTATCCGGAACATCACTCATCTGATTTACAACAGATGAACCGTATTCCTTCAATGTCTTACCCTGTGAATCAGTAACTTTATCCAGAAGTGAAAGATCATAGACTGTTCCAGATGTAGCAAGTGCTGTCGCATAACGTGCCAGTTGACTGGTTGTAAACAAATGATTACCCTGTCCAATGTAAGAAGGAACCGCTTTGCTGTCCGAAACATGCGGACTTGCCTCTGAAATCTCTATTCCGGTTTTCTTATCAAGGTTAAATTCCGAAGCATATTTCTGCAGCTTGGTAAGGCTGAGATTTTCTGAGAAATCTCCATCTGAATTTTTACCTGCAAGGAAACCAACCATATTGAAGAAATAGTTACAGGATTGTTCAATCGCTCCGGTTATCTCCAGCGATCCATGTCCCTGCTTGTTCCAACAGAAAATCGACGGAGTTACAAGATCAAATTCACCGGTACAATCAAAATAAGTATCATCATCGATCACGCCTTCCATCATACCGGTAACCGCCGAAAGAAGCTTCAGCGTAGAACCAGGTGCTGTCGTCTGCTGTGTTGCCTTATTAAAGAAAGGACTGGACTTGTCCAATGCAAGCTTCGTATAATAGCTGGTATCCATATTATTGCTAAGACAATTATTGTCATATCCCGGATAGGATACACAGGCAAGTACCTTTCCTGTTTTTGCATCGGTAATGACTGCCGATGCAGAACAAGGTGCAAGTGCCAGCTGTGCCGGTTCAATTTCCAGATTGGAAATCTTATTGATCATAAAATCGTAAGCAGACATGGCACCCGATGCAAGACTTGCATAACAATCATCTTCTTTTGACAGTACTCCCTGCTCATAAAGGACCAGACAGATATCCTGTCCTGTAATCTGATCATTCATGAGAAGATATTTATAAAGAAGTTTTGAAAATCCTGTATCTGTTTTCAGGTAATCTGTAATATAGGAAGTCAGTGCCTGATATATTTCTTCTGAATCAAGATACTCTCCCTTCGGAGAAATGACAGAAATATCGATCCAGTTCTGACTGGCTGCATAATTCAGATAATCCTTCAGACTAATGCTCTGATCATTTGCCCAGGCCTGATAAGTGGCATCTGATGTATCCACCTCATTCTTATCGATCACACCAAGCGTATCCCGGAGCACTGTATCGCAAATATATGTAAGATACTCCTGCACCTCAGTACTTTCGTCTTTGTAAGCCGGCGGATCAGAACTTGTAAGCCTGTTAGTTATTGTATCAAAAACTTCCTGCTGCTTTTGTTGAAATTTGGCATAAAGATTTTTTTCTGTATCCGAAGCTTCTTCTCTACTGAATTTATCAATATCGATGACGCTGTTTGCTATCAGTGCATTATATACATCATAAATCGGAATGATGATCCTACTTGCATCATTTTCGCCTTTATAATCGTATTCTTTCACAGCTTCAATCTTATTCAGAAGAATACCAGCCACACGCTGTTTCAGGATCTGATAAATCGCACTCTGCCAGTCTGCATCTACTGAAAGATAAACATCATTTCCGGCAACCGGTTCTACTGTTGTGTTATCATCGATTTTCAGTACTTTTCCAAGATTATCAACGGTTACCGTTTCCTGACCATCTTTTCCCTGAAGTTCCAGCTCCATATACTGTTCAATACCGGCTTTACCTACAATTGCATCATTGGAATAATCCGGATTTTCTTTCTTAAGACTTTCCAACTCTTCTGATGATGCCCGTCCGGTATAACCGAGAAGCGGTCCCATGCTCTCGTCATCAACATACTGACGTACAGAATCCTCCAGAACATCGATTCCCTGGAGTTCATTCTGGTTTTCCATAACTGCTGCAACTGTACTTTCACTAACGTTCGTTGCAATCGTAACCGCCATATATTTCTGGAAGCTGTTCGTACTCAGCTCATACCGCATGATTGCAATATCAAGAACTTCCTGTTTGGTAAGTTCCTTCGGAAGCCCATATTTTTTTAATTCTTCATCTGTATAAGCATCGTCTCCATAAAGTACGATAGAAAATCCCTTATTTCCACTGAGATAAGCAACCATATCTTCTGCCGTTGTCGCCGCCTCATCTTCTGTCAGGTCATCGATCAGTGCATGTCCATAGATATCCGCCTTAAAACGACTCAGTGTAAATCCTTCCTCTACGTCAAACGCATAGTTTCCATCCTTATCCAGCTTAATATGGAAAGAATTCGACAGCTGATCGCCGTTTTCTGCAAGGATCTTCAGGACTTTATAAGCCACCCCGTTCAGCGTCAGATTTTTCTGCCGGGTACTGTCATAAGTTCCATTATCCTCAAACGTAAGAGAATAAGATAACACATTCGATGCGATCAGCTTATTGTTTTTGTCATATATATTTCCTCTTGCACTCTTAAGCACACGCGTTTTCGTTGTTCGTGTCTGAAATTCATTTATATAGTTCTCACCCTGGATGATCTGCAGGTCAAACAGCTGTCTCACAAGAACAAACGCCATGAGAATAAATACAAGTAACAGTACTGTTGTTCTCTTTAACTGAATTTTTTTGATGATTTTTTTTATTTTAATACCCAAATAGACTCACTTTCTTTCCTGGTTGGACTCATAAAATGATAATTAATATAATGAAATACTCTGTATACGATCATTGTCAGAAAAACAGTATAAAAAATTTCCGGAACAATAATACGGGTAAAATATACCCCCAGACCCAGTCTGCCCCTCAGTAGGAACTGAAGTGCATAAACCGCCAGATTATACAGAAAATCCATAATCGCAGTCAGCAGCATCGGTACTTTTATATCATCATCATAATAAATACGAAATGCATAACCGCTCAGGAATCCCGCATACATATAGATCAGTGCATAAAACCCAAAAACGGATCCATAAAACAGATCCACAAGCAGACCACAGAAAAAGCCTGTCCACAATCCGCTCTTACGTCCACGCATAAGCCCCATAGATACGCAAAGGATCAGTAACAGGTTCGGTGTGATCGAGCCAATAGAGATCAGATGCAGCACTGTTGACTGCATCAGAAAACAGACAATGATCGTAAAAAACAGAACGATCTTACTTTTCATTCCTCGGCCCCTTCCTCTGTGGAATCTTTCTTGTTGACAGTAATTACAAATACATCCTTCAAGTGCTGAAAATCTACAGGTGTAACGATTGTTCCTGATTTTGTCAGATTGTTGGTATCTAATTGAATATCGCTGACATATCCGATAAACAGACCTTCTACGTATTTTTCACTGATATTTGAAGTAACAACCTGCTCACCTACTGTTACTTTATCTTCTTTGTCATACAGCTGTGTAAAACGCAGTTTCCCTTCATCGATCAACTCCAGGTCACCTTCCACCACACAATTGTCATCTGTACCGACTGTCATGGCACTGACATTACTACTGTCATCAATAATGGAACGAACAGTTGCCCAGTTACTGCCCACCTCGGTAACAATGCCGACAAGTCCCTTGCCTGCAATTACATTGTTATCTACACGGATGCCGTCTTTGCTTCCTTTATTGATCATGAATGTATCATACCAGTTACCCGGATCTTTGGATATAATTCTGGCTGCGACCTTCGGATAATCCGAATATTCCGCATCCAGATCATAGAGTTCCTGCAGTCTGGAAAGCTCGGACTGATTCTGAATAAGAATATTGTTCTGTTCTGTTAAAGTATCTACAGTATTTTTCAGTTCCTCATTCTGATCTATAAGATTCTGTTTTTCCTGAAAAGATTTATTGATATCAGTAAGCCAGAGTCCGATTGTTGTGATACTTTTTTCAAAAGGAACAACGATCATTCCTGCCGCTTCCTGAAGCGGAGCTGATGTAATCCCGGAGGCAAGTGTGGCAACCACAGCACTTCCACAGAAAAATGTCATGATCACAAGAAGATGTTTACTTTTTAAATGTATTCGAAATCGAAACTTCTTTTTCAGGTTTTTCATGTATTATCATACCCCTAAAGAATTATAATTGTGTCTTTATAATTTGCGTTGTTTGACAGGCTGCGCCCATTTCATCAGTTCATGGTCACGGATGATTTTTTCCAGTCCTGCAACTGTCGCTTTTTCATATAATGGAGATAAGTTAAAAGATACCCCCGTATAACTTGCAAGATAATTATCTATGTAAGGAATCTTGGTACTTCCCCCGGCAAGGTAGATTCCTTCTCTTGAAATATGGTAAGAAATCTGCGGTGGAATTCTCTCCAAAAAAGTTTTCATTTCTGCCGCAATCTCATTTACGCAGTTCATAATTCCGGCATTTACCACATATCCGGATATGATCTCTTCTCTCGGCAGTCCTGATATTCCATCAATTCCAACCACCTTGCGTGCTTCTCTGCGCTGATCATTGAGCCGTCCCATGGCTATCTTCAGGCGTTTTCCGGTACGCGTGCCAATCTGCAGATTGTAACGTTTCCTGATCTCACTGCAGATAGCTTCATTCATCTGACGTCCACCGATCGGAATTTTTTTCGCAATGATGATTTTTCCATCCGTGATGATTGAGAACTGTGTACTCTGTGCTCCAATATTTACGATCATACTTCCAGCATTTCGGTTTAGGTCCACACCCATGGCAATTGCGTCTGCAATTGGAGCCTCTACCATATATACCCGGTTCTGCCTGAGCCAATGGCCATTTGCGACATGGTAATATGCCCGTTTCTCTACTGCAGTCATATCCAGCGGAACAGAAAAAAACATATCTGATCCAATTCCCAGAAAATGATCAATCTTTTTCATCATACTGTACAACGCAATCTCCTGCAGTTCAAGATTGGCTATCATACCAAAAGCCATCGGCGAATTCACCACGATATTGGCAGGAGCCTTTTCAAACATATCGTATGCTTCATTGCCCACGGCGATGATCCTGCGCCCTTTTGACGCTATCATGTTCTTTTCCATATAACTTTTGTTTTTAAAAAACGAATAAACCTTGATACTGCTGCTTCCAAGATCTATTCCATATGTTTTTCTTAAAAGCATAAAAATTTCCCTTCATTCCGGATACGCTCCCATCAGTCCCTCTTCCCGGAAACTGATATATCTGTGATCGCCTATGATGATATGATCAAGCAGATTAATTCCCAGCATTTCGCCGGCCTGACAGATTCGTTCAGTAATTTCTTTATCACATTTACTGGGAGCCGGATTTCCTCCCGGATGATTATGAATCAGTATCAGATTGACCGCATGGTATCGAAGTGCTTCCAGATATACTTCCCGCGGTGTGATCAGCGTTGCATTTACGGTTCCTTTTGACAGCATGGTATCTCCAAGCAGATGATTCTGATTATCCAGCATCATGCAGATCATAATCTCCTGTTCCTGATGTCGCAGCTGTTCCATATAATATGCTGCAATAGAATCCGGACTGTTAAAGTCAAGCGAAATCCTTGCAGCCGTACTGGCAATCCTTTTGGATAATTCTCCGATGCACTTCAGCTGAACTGCCTTGACCGTTCCTATCCCATGTATCTTTTTCAGATCTGATACTGAACAGTGAAGCAGTCCCAGAAGTCCCGGATAGGGTGACTGCTCCATATGACTTAAAATATCGTTTGCCAGGGTCAGAGAATTCATTCCTCTGGTACCACACCGGAGTATCACTGCAAGGAGCTCACCGTCACTTAAAGTGCTCTCACCCTCTCGAATACATTTCTCATAAGGCCGCTGTGATTCCGGTATTTCTTTCATAGTATGGTTCATTTTGTTTACCTGTCGCTCTCTGTGACAGAACCCAAAAGAATCAGAAATTATTTTAGCATAAAAAGAGGGAGATGTACACTCCCTCCTAAAAATTTCTAAATTTTTCACATATAAACTCAGCCGTTTTGATACCATCCATAGCAGCTGACGTGATGCCTCCTGCATACCCTGCACCTTCCCCGCACGGATATATTCCCTCTATATTAGAATATCCCTCACGGTTTCGTACGATTCTTACCGGCGAAGAAGTACGGCTCTCCACGCCACTCAGAATCGCGTCGTTCCGGTCAAATCCCTTCAGTTTCTTTCCAAATGCAAGAACTCCTTCTTCAATCGAATCACCGATTTCTTTCGGCAGGATTGAGCGTACATCAGCAAATACATGAGCACCTTTCATCTGAGGTTCGATTTCTCCAAATGCAGAACTCTTCTGATGTAACTTGTAATCGCCAAATAACTGAACCGGAATTTTTCCTTTTCCAATTTCCCATGCTCTCTTTTCCAGGTTTCTCTGAAATGCAATCCCTCCAAGTGGACCTTCTTCCGGAAAATCCTCTGGAGTGACCGTTACAATCAGCGCACTGTTTGCATTTTTGCTGTCACGCGCCTGATAACTCATTCCATTGACTGCCAGCATTCCCTGTTCAGAGGATGCGTTAACCACATAACCACCCGGACACATGCAGAATGAATAAACGCCTCTGCCATTTTCACAGGTATGTGTCACTTTATAACTTGCAGCTCCCAGAAATTCATTTTCCTCTTCTCCATAAAGATCGTAATTGATCATTTTCTGTGGATGTTCCATACGAAGTCCGACCGCAAAAGATTTCGGTTCCATATAAACACCACGTCTGTGAAGCATATCAAACGTATCCCGGGCACTATGTCCCAGTGCAAGCACACAGGCATCTGCCGGTATCTTTTCTTCATTATTGACTTCAACTGCAGTCAGATGACCGTTTTCGATGCAAAGATCTGTCACCTTTGTTTCAAAGCGAAAAGAACCTCCCATCTCTTCAATCTGATGACGCATCGTTTCAACAATGCCAATCAGTACATCTGTTCCAAGATGCGGTTTCTGTTGATAAACGATTTCCTCCGGTGCGCCTGCCTCTACAAAACGTTTCAGAACCTCATGGTTACGTCCATTCGGATCTTTTACCAGTGTGTTAAGCTTTCCATCTGAAAAAGTTCCGGCACCGCCTTCCCCGAACTGCACGTTGGAATCCGGATCCAGCACTCCATCTTTCCAGAAGCGATCTACCGTTTCTTTACGTTTCTGCGCCTCCTGACCGCGTTCCAGAACCAGTGGACGATAACCGGCTCTTGCCAGATACCAGGCGCAGAAAAGTCCTGCCGGTCCACTTCCAACAATAACCGGCACATGCTCCAGTTTCTCTGTTCCCGGCAAAGGAAACTGATAATCCTTTTTATTGATTGACATAATGTTATTATTGTGAACTCTTCGCAAAATTTTTTGTTCAGCAGCTGTTTTCACATCTACTGTATAGACAAATTTTTTATCATCCTTATGTCTTGCATCCAGAGACTGGCGGACAATCTCATAGGAAAATGTATCTTCCGCACATTTAAGTGTCTTTGCAATTTTCTTCTTCAGCTGTTCCGGAGTGTGCCCCACCGGAAGCTTCAACTGTGTAATTCGTATCATAAATTCTCCTTTGCGCTGCTGCGCCCTGCCACAACACCGCTTGACCATGCCCATTGAAGATTATAACCTCCACAGGGGCCATCTATATCCAACAGTTCTCCGGCAAAATAAAGTCCCTTATGCAATACAGACTCCAGTGTTTCCGGATTGACCTGTGAAGTATCCACCCCTCCGGAGCAGACCTGTGCCTGTTCAAATCCAGAACTGTCCTTTACTTCCAGCTCATATGATGTAATCGTGTCACAAAGATCTTTTTTCTGTTTTCGGAACATTTTGATCAGTTTATCAGGCAGCAGTCCCAAAAGCAGCTCTGCAGCTGACTGATATGGACAGATTTCCTGCCTTTTTTTCAAATATTCCTTTAAAGAAGCTTTTGTATATTCCGGAAGAAAGTTCACAGACAGCGTTACTTTTTTTCCTTCATCCAGTGCACGGATTGCATAGCTGCTCAACTGAAACACCGGTATGCCGGAAATTCCATAATCCGTCAGCTGTACTTCCCCACTCTCTTCTACAAATCTCTTTCCATCAATCAATAATGTAACTTTTGCGTCCGTACGAACACCTGCCCATGCAGAAAAAACATTTCCTTTACATCGAAGTCCTATAAGTGCAGGCAGTGGGCGGATAATATGATGTCCGAGATTTGCTGCAAGCTCATAGCCGCTGCCATCCGAGCCTGGGACCTGTGAAGCTTTAGAGCCATTGGCAAGGATTACCTTATCTCCTTCATAAGTCCATCCGGAAGTCTCTACCTTCCATCGTCCATTCTCCCATGAAACAGATTCTGCATGTTCCCTTGTTTTGATTTTGACCTTTAAAGCTCTTGCTTTCAATATCAAGAGTTCCGGAATACATTTCGCCTGATTGCTTCTGGGATACAGCCATCCATTACGTTCTGTAAAAGCCACCCCAAGTTTTTCAAAAAAAGCAAGTGTATCCTCCAGCGTAAACTGTGCCAGAATTTCTTCCACAAATTCCGGATGCTGGCCTCTGAAAATATCGGGACGCATGTCTCTGTTCGTAAGATTACATCTGCCATTCCCTGTCACACAGATTTTCCGGCCCGGATTCTCATTCTGTTCAAGGAGCGTAACTGCCGCACCATTCTCTGCCGCTGCAATTGCAGCGGCCAGTCCGGAAGCACCTCCCCCTACAACGATCACCTGTGTTTTTTCACCCATATCGTCTCCTTCATCTGCTGCCGCCTGCAACAATTCTTCCTTCTATCTTTACGGAAGTGTCACAATATTCGCATCTACCAGTTTCTGCAAAGACATCAGTACGCCCAGTTTTGCGTGCTCCCATGTAAGACCTCCCTGAAAATATACCGCATATGGTGGTTTTACCGGACCATCTGCCGAAAGTTCAATAGATGAGCCCTGTACAAAAGCCCCCGCCGCCATGATAACCTGGCTGTCATATCCCGGCATGTCCCACGGTTCTGGATCCACATAACTGTCCACCGGCGCCGCTGCCTGGATTCCCTTACAAAATGCGATCAGCCCCTCCGGAGTTCCAAGTGTCACAGCCTGAATAATATCCTGACGTGGCTCGCTGCCATTCGGAACAACAGAAAAACCAAGTTTTTCATAAATATTTGCTGCAAAAACAGCTCCTTTTAATGCGCCTTTGGTCACCATTGGTGCAAGGAAAAAGCCCTGATAGAACGAACGGTTTACACCAAGGGAGGCACCGACCTCCATGCCAAGTCCCGGACATGTCATACGCGTTGCCGCATTTTCGACACATTCCTTCGTACCCGCAATATAACCGCCAATCGGTGCAAGTCCGCCACCCGGATTCTTGATCAGAGATCCGACGATCATATCTGCTCCGACATCACTTGGTTCTATCGTATCTACAAACTCTCCGTAACAGTTATCCACCATACAGATAACGTCCGGTTTGATGCTCTTGACAAATGCGATCAGTTCTCCAATCTGTTTTACAGAATAGGAAGGTCTGGTCTGATATCCCTTAGAACGCTGAATCTCAACAAGTTTCGTTTTTTCATTGATTGCCGCACGAATTGCATCATAATCAAAGGTTCCGTCTTCTTTGAGATCTACCTGTCTGTAAGTTACTCCATATTCTGCCAGAGAGCCTCTGGACGGGCGGATACCAATTACTTCTTCAAGTGTATCGTATGGCTTTCCTGCCGGTGCAAGAAGCTCATCTCCCGGACGAAGATTTCCAAATAAAGCAATTGCCAGTGCATGAGTTCCGCAGGTGATCTGGGAACGAATCAGACATGCCTCCGTATGAAAAGTATCTGCATATACTTTTTCCAGAGTATCTCGTCCAAAATCATCATAGCCGTAGCCTGATGATGACTGGAAACATTCTGCACTTACTTTGTTTTTCTGCATGGCCATCAGTACTTTAAGCTGGTTATATTCCGCAGTCTTGTCAAACTGTTCAAATCGTTCCTTCAGAGATGCTTCGATCTCTGCTCCAAAATCATAGACTTTGGATGAGATTCCAAGCTGTTCATATAATTCCTTCATGGTTATTTTATGATCCTTTCCAATTGTATCTGATTTATTGCGTCTTCTAACTGACTATCCCAAAATATCATGTTCTTTAAGAACACTCAGCATATATTCCAGAATTTCTTTTTCATCCCAATGAAATTTGTCTTTATCAACCCAGATCACATCCGACTCCCGTCGAAACCAGGTCAGCTGCCGCTTTGCAAAATGTCTGGTATCTCGTTTCAGGATACGTACCGCCTCTTCCAGTGGATATTCCCCCTCCAGATAAGCCAGGATTTCCTTATATCCCAGTCCCTGCATGGATACCATACCACGATGGCAGCCCTCACGTTTCAGTCCTTCCACCTCTTTTACCAGTCCCTCTTCCAGCATCTGATCCACTCGTTTGTCTATCCGCTCATAGAGAATATCTCTTGGCGCATTTAAAACAAAATATGCCAGATTATACGGACTTGTCTGTTTTTTCTGTTCCTCATTATGTGCAGATATAGGCGTACCATTCTGATGATAAAATTCCAGTGCACGGATCACACGTTTTACATTGTTTGCATGGATTGTATCCGCACTTGCCGGATCTACTTCTTTCAGCCTATCATGAAGATACTCAGCACCTTCTGTTTCCGCCAGTTTTTCCAGCTCTGCACGGTAAGTGTTTTCCTGCTGCGCCTCTGTAAAATCAATATCTCTGGTTACCGCCTGAATATAAAATCCGGTTCCTCCGACCAGAATCGGTATCTTTCCTTTTTCATAGATTTCCTCCATAGCTTCTTTTGCCATCTGCTGGAATTTTACGATATGAAATTCTTCTTCCGGTTCCAGAACATCCACCAGATAATGCTTTACTCCCTGCATTTCCTCCGGACGGATCTTCGCAGAACCGATATCCATTTTTTTATATACCTGCATGGAATCTGCAGAAATAATCTCACCGTTTACCGCCTTTGCCAATGAAATAGAAAGACTTGTTTTGCCAACTGCTGTCGGCCCGGTAAGAACGATCAAAGGTCTTTTCATAATCACTCCTGTATAATTCTTACACGATTCGTTTAAACTTTTTTTCCAGTTCTGTTCTGGTCATTGCAATGATCGTCGGGCGTCCATGCGGACAATGATACGGATTTTCCAGAGTCAGAAGTTCATCGATCAGTTTTTCTGCCTCCTGATGCGACATAGCATGATTTCCCTTAACTGCCGCTTTGCATGCCATCGTTGCAAGTCTTGCAGCAAAAATATCCAATGTATCTTTACTGTTATCAGATGCCAGATTATCCAACATTTCCAGAAACAATTCTTCCTCTGTCAGTCCATACAGATTCGATGGCACCGCACTGATACGGTATTCTCTGCCACCGAAATTCTCGATTTCAAAACCAAACTGTTCAAAATAATTCATATTTGCTTTCAGTACTTCTTCCTCCTGCATGCTCAGTGTCACGATCAACGGAGGGTTCAGATACTGTGAATCAATCGAATGTTCCCGGAACTGTTTTACCATGCGCTCATAATATACCTTTTCGTGTGCAGCATGCTGATCGATTATATAAAAATTGTCCTCAAACTGTACCAGCCAGTACGTATCAAAGATCTGTCCGATCAGGTCAATCCGGTTTCTGGATTCTGGCGCAAGCAGTTTCTCCTCAAAGAGTTCCAGCTGCTGTGGTGGAGTCTGTTTTTCAGTCTCTCTCGATACTGCTTCCTGTATTTTTAGTTCTTCTGCTTCCGTTTTCTGCACATAGTCTTGTTCATAATCTTGTACAGACTTCTGTACAATTTTCTGTTTAACCTGTGTATCAACCTTCTCAGGCACAGTATTTGTTTTCTTCGAAGAATTCTGAAATGACTCTGGCACTGTCTGCCTCTCTGTCAGTTTCTTCACTTCGTCCAGTTTCTGATTCTCGCGCAGTGTACCACTGAACATTTCTTCTTCATCTTTTGAAAATGCCGGACGATAAGATGCTGCCGACTCTCGTACAACAGAATGGACTGGTTTTTGTGCTCCGTACAGTTCTTCACGGCGTTTCTGTTCAAATGGTTCCGGCACAGCCGCACGCGTTACTTTTTCTTCTTTATCCTCTTTAACAGAAGAACTGTCTACAGATACTTTCGGAATCATTTCTCTTCTGGTCAAGGCTGCACGTACAGTATCATAAACTGCATCGTAAACTTCCTGTTCTCTCGCAAATCGTACCTCTCTTTTTGCCGGGTGCACATTAACATCCAGATCGTTTCCCTCCATTTCCATACGAAGAGAGACAAATGGAAATTTATGCTGCATCAGGAAACCTCTGTAGGCATTTTCGATTGCTTTTGTAATAATATTATTTTTAACATATCGTCCATTGATATAATAGTTCTCAAAAGAACGATTGCCTCTGGCAATTTCCGGTTTACCAACAAATCCCTCAATTTTCATAAAGGAATTTTCCTGTGATACCTCCAGAAGTGCTCTGGCGATCTCTCTGCCATACACGCTGTAAATAACATCCTTCACACTGTAGTTCCCGGATGTATGCAGTTTCACCTGCTTATTCTGAATATATTTAAAAGAAATCTCCGGATGGGACAGTGCAAGCTGCTCCATCAGCGTATGAATATAATTCGCCTCAGTCATATCCGACTTCAGGAACTTGCTTCTCGCCGGTGTGTTATAAAAAAGGTTCCGAACAAGAAATGTAGTTCCCTCCGGTGCTCCCAGTTCTTCCAATGAATGCTCCTGTCCGCCTTCGATCACATAACGGGAGCCGCTGACAGAAGACGGAGTTTTTGTGATCAGTTCTACCTGAGAAACAGCAGCGATACTGGAAAGTGCCTCACCACGAAATCCAAGAGAAGCAATATGTTCCAGATCTTCCACCTTTTCAATCTTACTTGTTGCATGACGGAGAAATGCAAGCGGAATCTGCTCTGCTTCCATTCCTGATCCATTATCCGTAATTCGGATCAGTTTCTTACCACCATCTGTAATTTCTACTGTTAGCGCAGTTGCTCCTGCGTCTATCGCATTTTCCACAAGCTCTTTTACGACAGAAGAAGGTCTTTCTACAACCTCTCCGGCTGCAATCTTATCAATTGTGTTCTGGTCTAAAACTGCAATTTTTCTCAAAGCAACCTCCCATTACCAAACCACGTTTTATCATTTTTACCAGCGGTTTTTAATCTTGTTCTGCAAATTATACAAAATATTCATAGCTTCCATCGGTGTCAAATGGGTCATATCCAGATCACGAATCTCGTCCACGATATCATTGTCCTGTACCGTATCAAAAAGAGACATCTGAGCCATATCCACCTGATCATAAACAATTTTCTGTTTTTTCTTCGGAGCCGTCAGATCCTTGACTGCAGCCGTGATATCTGCATCACTGAGTTCTTCTACCAGTTCCTTTGCACGATTAATAACGGAATCCGGCACACCGGCAAGCTTGGCAACCTGAATACCATAACTCTTGTCTGCACCGCCCTTAACGATCTTACGAAGAAATACAATATCATCGCCTTTTTCTTTAACCGCGATACAATAATTATTGACTCCCGGAATCTTACCTTCCAGTTCTGTAAGTTCATGATAATGTGTGGCAAATAAAGTCTTTGCGCCACAGAGTTTCGTATTACTGATATGTTCGATCACGGACCATGCAATTGCAAGTCCGTCAAAGGTACTTGTGCCTCGTCCAATCTCATCCAGAATCAACAGGCTCCTGGATGTGGCATTTCGAAGGATATTTGCTACTTCTGTCATTTCCACCATGAAAGTACTCTGTCCGCTTGCAAGGTCATCGGATGCACCGACACGTGTAAAGATTCGATCTACAATGCCAATATTTGCTTTCTCTGCCGGAACAAAACTTCCGATCTGCGCCATCAGAACGATCAGTGCTGTCTGACGCATATAAGTGGATTTACCAGCCATATTCGGACCGGTGATAATGGAAACTCTTTTTTTCTGATTGTCCAGATATGTATCATTTGCAATAAACATATCATTTTCAATCATCTGCTCTACAACCGGATGACGACCATTTTTGATATCCAAAACACCATTTTCATTAATCTTCGGTCTTACAAAATTGTTTCGTTCTGCCACAAGCGCAAGAGAGGCAAACACATCCAGTGCTGCAATCGCCTTGGCAGTTTTCTGGATACGTACGACTTCTTTGCCAACTTTGTCACGGACATCTGCAAACAATTCATATTCCAGCGCATACAGACGATCTTCAGCTCCAAGGATCAGATCCTCAAGATCCTTCAGCTCCTGTGTAATATAACGTTCAGCATTGGTCAGTGTCTGTTTGCGGACATAATTATCCGGAACCTGATCTTTGAAAGAATTCGTCACTTCCAGTGCATAGCCAAATACACGACTATATTTAATCTTCAGAGTCTTAATACCGGTACGTTCTTTTTCTCTTGCTTCCAGTTCAGCAAGCCACTTCTTGCCATCTGTTCTTGAACGACGATATTTATCGACATCTGCGTTGTAACCTTCGCGGATGATTCCGCCGTCTTTCTGTGCAAGCGGTGGCTCATCTGTGATCGCACGTTTGATCAGATCCGTCACATCTTCCAGCGGATCCATATCCTCAAAAATCTGTTTCAGGATCGGTGCTTCAAATTCCTGAAGGATCTGTCGGATATATGGAATCATCTCCAGTGAAGATGCAAATGCAACCATATCCCTCGGATTCGCTGACTGATAGCTGATGCGGCTGATCAGACGTTCCAGGTCATAGATGGGATTCAGATACTCTCGGATCTCATCACGAAGCATCGGCTTCTGAGTCAGTTCTTCTACAGCTTCCAGTCTGAGATTGATCTCTTCTGCATCGATCAGGGGCTGTTCCACATAACCTCGAAGTGTACGTGCACCCATTGCTGTCTTTGTCTTATCCAATACCCAGAGAAGAGAACCTCGTTTCTGTTTTTCACGGAGTGTTTCGACCAGTTCCAGATTACGACGACTGGAACTGTCAATCAACATAAATTTATCTGCTGTGTAGGGATGAATCGTTGCCATATGAGACAAAGCTGTTTTCTGAGTTTCATTCAAATATTGAAAAAGTGCTCCTGCCGCGATCACTCCACTGTCATAGTCCTGAAGTCCAAGACCTTCCAATGTATTTACATGAAAATGTTCCTTCAAAGTGCGTTGGCAGAGACTGTCATCAAAATACCAGTTATCTAATGGAAAAATGCATATCCGCAGACGGTCCTTCAAATCTTCTGTATCAACTCCGCTCATAAAAAAAGCGTCATTACAGATAATTTCCGCAGGGACAAATTTATTGATCTCATCCAGAAGTTTCTGAGGTTTATCTACTTCTGTAAGAAAACAGTCACCTGTGGTGATATCTGCAATGGCACATCCAAAATGATCCTCCAGAGAAACAATCGACATCAGATAATTGTTTCTGGATTCATCCAAAGATGTGGCATCCAGAGTTGTTCCCGGTGTAACTACACGGATAACTTCTCTCTTAACAAGACCTTTTGCTTTCTTAGGGTCTTCCACCTGCTCACAGATTGCCACTTTGTGGCCTTTCTCGATCAGTCGTTTGATATATGTCTCGGCTGCATGAAATGGAATTCCGCACATCGGAGCACGTTCTTCCAATCCGCAGTCCTTACCGGTAAGCGTCAGTTCCAGTTCTTTGGATACAAGGATTGCATCATCAAAAAACATCTCATAAAAGTCGCCAAGTCGATAGAACAGGATGCAGTCCTTGTAATTTTCTTTTGTTTTACAATATTCCCTCATCATCGGTGATAATACACTAATATCCTCCGGAAACCCAGTATTTATGCGGCTTTTAGAAGTCCCAGATGTTGATTTGACCACATTATTACGATAGTTTTTTCCCTCGTTAGTGTTTTTGTCTATACTCAAGTATTTAAACCTCTCTTTAAAATTTTATCTCCATTTGCAAAATCAGGTTTCTGTTCCGTATTTTTGAATATACAGTTCGTATTCGTCATCTATATGTTCTTCTTCAATGTGTGTATAATAATTAGTCATTTTTTCATCAGAGTGTCCAGCTATTTTCTTTACTGTAGCGGCATCCATTCCCGATTGAATGCATCTTGTTACAAAAGTATGACGGAAAATATGAGGATGAACATCCATTAAATTCGGATCTCTGTTCTCTTTTTCTGCCAGAGCAATTTCATGTTTATTAACAATCCCAACAATCCGCCTGCATTCTGTTTGAGCTGATGATGGAAGATAACTTCTTCCTGAAGATGTTGTAAAAATCAGACCGGGATATTTTTTTAAAAGTATATTTGGTTTTCCCCAGTTTTTCCCCAGTTTTTCTTTATCACGATCCTGTTTTTCCTTCCAGCTCATAAAAGCAGCAATCACTGCATCCGTTAATGGAACCTTTCTATTGCTGGCACTTTTCTTTGGTGTTGTAATCTGAATAGTAGAATACCTTTCAGGAAGTTCATTTCCTTTCGAATCATAATATTTTGTAACTCTGTTTAAGGTTTTATATACACGAAGCTTTTCATGCTTAAAGTCAAGATCACACCATTCTAGGGCAAGTGCTTCCCCTATACGTAATCCTGTATGAAGAAGAATAAAAAAGAGTTCATAATACCGGGTATTCTTGCAGCTCTCAAGGAAACGATGAGTGTCATATATACTAAGACATTTTTCATCTTCTTGTTCCTGCATTATCTTCTCATCAGGTATTTCACCCGGTTCTTCTTTAGGCAGTTTAATATCGGCTACGGGATCTATGGGTATCATTTTTCCACCATATGCCTTTTTGAAAAGCTGACGGACTACACTTAATGATTGTATTACCGTTGTACGTGCATATCCTTCTTCTTCGAGTCCCTTTATCATGTCAAGAATATGTGTTGGACGGACCTCTATTAACCTCATGTAACCAATATATTCTCTTACTCGCTCAAAACCATTTACATAGTTACTTAAAGTGGTTGCTTTAACAGAATGCACCACATAAATAAGCATCCATTTTTCATACCACTTTGAAACAGAAATTCTAGGATCATATCCTGCAATTCCGGGGGAACCATTAGCAAGGTAGGCATTTCTTTCTTTTTTAGATGTTGTAAATTTGTACCATAAATTGAAAACGTTTTTCCTGTACCGCGAACGAAAATTCTGGCCTCATATCGTCCATCTTTTCTTTGATATAATCCTTTTCCTAATTCTTTACCCTTTAAGTTTTTGCCCATAACACCACCATCCTTTCTGATGATAATGCATGGCACTGGATATATATTTTAGCACAACAAAAAAAAGCTTTCAAGACTGCCGATCTATCCATTTTTGAAATTTTTTCTTATCAATCAGCGTTCTGCGCCCAATCCGTACCATGAAACAGTTTTCATTCATCAATGATCTCATTGTTTTCTCAGAAAGTCCTGTAAGCTCACAGGCTTCTTTAACGGATATAAGAATTTTATCGTTGTTTGCTTCCGGCTGTGTTTTTTTTCGCAACATATATAACCGGTCAATATCTGCAGGCAGATGATATTGACCGTTCCTCCTCTCTATAATATAAATTCTAAAAAAGGCTGCCTGCTGGCCTTATAGATTAATCCAATGTTCTACGTTCCTGTTGGCTGACATAATACTCCACTGCTTCCTGTAAACTGCATCCGGCCCTATGGCTTCGACTTATTACACTGCTTTTATTTATTCCTAATTCCTCACAGCATACTTTAAGCGATGGATAAACAGTTCCATGATATTCAAATTCCGGGTTACTTAACATTTTTTTCCTTTTTCTCGTCATAAAATGTGTAAACGATTCTTCAAGAGAACAATTCTTATCTCGTGCTCTTTGTCTCACACATATATCATCAATACCATATTTTTGACAACATGCCCGGAGACTTCGATATTCTATTCCTTTAAATGTAAATTTTTGTATTCTTTCGGCAATCATATCTTTATTTTCAATAAAATGCTCCAATGATTCTTCCATAGTACAATTCAATCTATATTTTCTTGAAGATACACTGTCAGCGTTGACTCCATATTCCAGACAGCATTCTTCCAAAGACCTATAGGTTTTGTCTCTAAAAATAAATACCGACGGCTGTGTTTCCATTCTGGCTTTCTTTATGAAATGATCCAAAGATTCTTCAATGCTGCATTCTGTTGTTTTGGCACGGTTACGCACACTGGAAGCATTAACGCCGTATTCAGCACAACATGCTGAAACACTTTTATACCTTTTCCCTTTATAAAAGAATTGCATTTTCGGTGTTTCTGTTTCCTTTTTTTGAATATAATATTTCACAGCTTCTTCCCATGTACACTTTTTTCGCCAAGCTCTACTGCGTACACTAGATTCATTAATTCCATAGAATTCACAACATTGTCCAAGTGAGATATATTTATTTCCCTCATAAAAAAAAGCCTCTTTCGCACGATGCCTTTCTTTAGACATCACCTGATTTTCAGGAATTTCTTCTTTTTTCGTTACTTCTTTTGGCATACAACCTTCCATATGAGAGATAATTTCTTCCATAACATCCGCGTGAGGACGTTTCGCTTTAAATACTGCTGAACTTACTGACTTTGGCTTTAATCCATACGCAAGACAACATTCCGTAAAATTTTTGTATTCTTTTCCACGGAATTCAAAGGCTCTTTTCTCTTTAGATTTGATATAATGTGTAATCGCACGTGTAGAAGAAACCCCATTTTTTTCCATATACAAACGTACTGATATAGGATTTATCTCCAGGTCTTCACAACATTGAGGCAGTGATGGGTATTTCACACCATGATATGTGATTTCATGTGCCTTTTTCCATTCTATTGCCCGTTCAATCGCTTCCTGTGGTGTGCATTTTCGATTCCACATATCGGTCTTGACAGAATCTTCGTTTAAATCATAAAATTCGCAGCAGGTCTTAATGCTGGCCCATTTTCGATTTCGGAATATGATCTCTTTACTTTTTTTCAATTCAATAAAATGTGTAATCGCTTCTTCAGTTCTACATTTATATTGATTCTGATATGCCATTACACTACGGTAACATATTCCATAAAAATCACAGCATTTATGCTTACTTTCAAAAGTTCTGCCATTGTACACAAATTTGAATTTCTCCATGTAATTTGATCTGATTTTACGTGGCATAAAAACTTCTTTCCTCCTTTTATCGTGATTGGATCTGATACATGTCAAAACATTTTGCCAAACAAAAAAAGACACTCCAAGAGTCCATTTTACTCTTTTTGTGTCTTTATCGGTTGATCCGCAGACGCGGTATAAAGTATAAAATTCTGACCTCGTATCAGAATAAAATTTGTGCAATCTGCCTTGCAAAATGTTCAATTTTATCGTATCATTCCAGATACTTAATGTCAATTTCACTACAGGCTTTAAACAGTAGCAGCTGGGTAGTATTTTACTCGTATTCCTGCGAATACATGCATAAACTGTTGCATACATGCAAATGCCCCTCCGGTCTTTTCACCGGAAAAGGGCACTTACAGAAGGCTTTTTGTATTCATGTCATACAAAAAATCACATAAATCAAGATTGGAAATGAAACAAACATAAGCCCAAAATCAACAAAGATCAATATCAGCCAAAGCAACTTTAATTTTTCCTCCAAATCTCATCCTCCGTTTCGAGTATATTTAAGGAATTCCATAAAATCCCTTATACTTAAATAAAAGAGAATTTCAGAGCTGTTTCTGTAAATATCCCCAAATTTTCATAGGAATTTCATTTTACTGTTAAAGTTACTTTTGTGATATATCAATCTGCTATTATGCGGCCTGTTCTTCCAGTTCTCGATTCCCAGCCTCCATTAAATCTTCCTCCAGAATTTCAGCAAGCAATTTGTTGCAATACCCAACACCGTTTACACGAACGCCTTTGCTGCGGAGCTCGTCAATCTCTTTTTTCCTGAGACTCTGACTTTTTACAGCCAGTTTATAATCTTCTTTTGCTAGTTTCTTTTTTAATTGTTTCTGCCATTTTACAAGAAAATCCCTTGCAAGCTCAATATCTTCATTCTGCTGGTTATAAAAAGTACGTGTCTGCCTTATGGTCCCATCCGGTTCCACTTCAAGCGTATAGTACGCCTCCGTTGGTTGTTCTGCCTTTCTCAAAAACAGGATATAGGATTCCTGCTGGCTCATTCGTTCATAATAGGTTTCTGTATTATTTACGCAGTGATGCATCAGTTTTGCTTCATACAAAATGTCATCCACTTTTTCCGGCACAACGATCTGATACTCTTTGTCCGCATATTCATATTTTTTCAAATCCCTGCATATACGATTCAGACCCGGATACTTCTTTTCCAGCTCTCCGGCTCTTAAAATCAAATCTTTTGCTTCTATCTCTTTTATCATTTCATTATGTCTCTGCATGAGCTTTCGTGCACGGTAGATAACAGAATCCTGCACATTCACTCCGACCCGAATTGCCATATTAAGATAATCCTTCCATGTTTTGATCAGGTCTTTCACGGATTCCCCACTTTCTGCTGCCTGCTTTTCCAGATAATTTTTGATCTGTAAAGGGGCCATACGATCCATAATGAACATAAGATCCGCTGGTTTAAGCTTTTCCCGGCACATCCACGAAATCACATCGTCACGGATCAACTTGTTTTGGGCTTTTTCAAGTAATAGCCATTGAAGAAAAATCTCTCCCCCATTGTTTGTACGCAGCCTTTTTAAGCGGAACCTGTCAATTCCCAGTGCTTTTCCAAGGTCTCCGGAATCTTCACAATAGATCTGTGCTTTATTATCCATAATGTCCTCTGCCAGATGATAAAGTCCTGCTTTAATGAGCCGTTCCAGGTAGGGCCTTTCTCTAACCATTTCAAAAAAACTTACCGGATCTAAAAACCTTTTGGCTTTTGCATATTCGTAGAATCCTGTCCTACGGAATGTCCTGTTTTTAATGCCATACAGTGATTTTCCATAAATATTTCCCATATTATATTTTTCATATGTCATATAGCCACCGTAACCTGGATACAGTGGAACCTGTAATTTACCCTGGATCCATCGGTTTTCTTTTGTCCAATGATGACGGCCGAAATAATATTCTTTCGTATTTAATTCTTCATCATACAGGATTCTCCGGCGCTCAAAGAAAGAATATACTGGTTTTTTATATGAGCTGCTTACTATGAGCATCTGAAGCTGGAATTCTCTCAAAACAAACTCATTATTTCCACAGGTCTGAAGCAGGTATGCAGTCTCTTTTTGGGTTTCTATATTTTTGGCCCGGCCTAATGCTTTATATTGAATCTGATGTCTGCATTTTGGGCAATGCCCCACTGTATTATGGTGAGGATGGCTGATTGGAACTTCGCTTTCACACCAACTACAATATCCTGTCTGATCTTTCCTGCGGCTGTAATGATAAAAAATAAAATTCTGGGTAATTCCAACTTTTTTCTGCCATCTCAGCCAGTCTTTCGGAATTTTTGGAAGTCTATCCATACACTGATCCCAGCTTGTCAGAATTTTTTCATATTTCATTCCCAGTCTCCGGTGTCTCTGCTCACGTTGATATACATACAGTGCATAAAAAGCATCGTCATATTCACTTTCAAGATACTTTTGGATCAACGCTGTATCTGCCTCTTTCATATAAGAATTTTCCTGATATAACCATTTGGAGAAAATGGTCTTATCCAGCATACTATCTGACCATTTCTTTGTCCGGTAATCATACCCTTTAAAAACATCGTTCTTTTTATCAATATATAATGTATATACAGGTTTCCGACACTCCATGGAAAGATATTCTGCCAGATAAAATGCTACTTTTAAAATATTGTTTTCTACTTCTGCACGTAAATATAGCCCCCTCTGATAAATCAGCTGCTCCGTATAGTATCCTTTATCTCTTACTGGCACATCTTCTTTTGCAAGTTTTATCAGTTCATCCGTAGCTTCCAGCAATTTCATGTTATGCAATTCTTTTTTATTCATTTCCGTCCTCTCCTTCATTTTCTGCTGCATATAATGTCATTTTCTCTTTTCTGCTCAAATGCAGCAGGGGAACTCCCTGCCGCATCCATTTTATTTACGCCGCTATTTCAGTAGGGCTTTCTTCGTTTTCTGCCGATTCCACTGGTAGGTCCATTAAGTCTTTCTCTAAAAGATCAGCCAGAAGTTCCCCAGCAAATGTTCCGCCATGGACAACTACATGCTTATCACGTATCTCCTGATAGTTCTGCTGCCTGAGCTTCCTGCTTTCTTCTGTGCTCTTACGATCTTTTTTGGTTAATCGTTTCTGAATTTCCTTCTGCCACAATGTTAAAAAAGAAGTCACCTTATCAATGTCCTTATTTTGACGGTTGAATTCCGCACGTTTTTGCCGGATGGTTCCATCTGGTTCAACTTCCAGTGTATAAAACGGTACTTTCGGATTCTCTTTTTCCCGCAAAAACAGGATATAGCTTTCTTTTGAAACGATCCGGTCAAAATAAGTATCCGTCTTATTTACACAGTGATGAAGTGTATCACCTTCATACAGGATGTCATCGATACTCTTTGGCGCAATAACCTGATATTCACCGTCACTGAACTCATATTTTTCTTTCAAATCAATGAGATGTTTCTGAAATCCGACATACTTTTCTTCCAGCTCCCTGCGTCGGATTCCGCGTTTCATTTCTTCTATCTTCAAAACCGCCTCTTTATGGCGCAGTTGAAGATCTCTGGTACGGTAAATAATGGAATCATGTATATCCATTCCCAGTCTTTTTGCCATAGAAAGATAATCGTTCCACACCTGCAGCACATGGCTGATATCATCCCCGGATTTTTCTGATTGTTTCACAAGATAATGTCGAATCTGGCAGATGCTCATCTGATCCAGAACAAACTTCAGGTCGTTTGGTTCAAATCCTTCTTTTACCATCCAGCATATTTCTTCATCCCCGATTGTTTTTCCTGTACTCTTTTCAAGTTGCAGCCATTTAAGTTCTTTTACCCCGCCATTCATATCTCGGAGTCTTCGAAACTCTTTCTTATCTACGGACAGGAATTCTGTTGGTTTTCTGCCTTTTCTTTTTATTACATCTGCTGCCCTGTGGTCCAGTACATCATCAACTAACTGGAAAAGCCCCGCTTTTACAATCTGTTCCAGTACCGGGTATGTCTTCCACAGGTAAAGATATTTTCCAGGATCTATCTTTTTCTGACCAAGGGCGTACTCACGCAGACCTGTTTCTTTTAATTCATGCCTGGACAGATCCGACAGGGTATATGGATAAACCATTCCTTTATATTGACTGTCACAGCAAGTATAATACCAAGAACTTCTACACGAAATCCAACGCATTTCCCGTTGTTTGAACAGATCATAAACGAAATTGGAAATTTCCTCTCCATTTGCAGAGAAGATTCTTCTCTGCTCTTCATGGCAGGTAGTTTCGCAATCTGTATAGCCGCCCCTTTTATACCACGTTCTGGCATGAAAAATCCGGAGCACAAAACCAGAAGTCTTGCGTCTCCTCTGGATAAGATAGACTCTGTACCACTTTGTACAAAATCTTCCAGACTTTCCCACAGAACGAAAAGTAATCGGTTGTCCACACACATTGCACTGTCCTTTCTGGTTATATTTGGGTGAGCGGATAGGAACATGTTTTTTGCAATGTGTACAGTATCCTTCTGTAGCACCATTTTTCTGATACTTGTAGAAGATATAGTGTTCCGTAATTCCATATTTTGAAACCCATCCGATCCAGTTCTTAGGCAGTCCAGATACAGTTTTCATCACTTGGTCCCATGAATCTGTAAGTTTTTTATCATGACGTATCCTTTGTTCTTTACGGATATTCGCCTGAAACTCTTCCAGTGCCCGGATTGCAGGCTGCATTGTCTTTAAATATTTTTGGATGACCTTGGTATCACAGTCATTTACATAGATGTTGCCAAAATCAATCCTTGCATCCCATAAGATACTTTCAAGAAGTGCCTTTCTCCATTTTTTTAATTTTTCATCATAAGTTATAAACCGTCTCTCTTTTCTGCTGATAAACAGACGGTACCTTGGAAAGTTTATATTCTCCTCAATATCCGTTACGGCAAACAGATACACTTTTAAAATTCCTTTTTCTACTGCTGCCCGACAATACATCCGATATTTTCCGGGTTCACCCCTTTGTTTCTCCAGTGTACTCAAAGATCTTTCCGTTTTCTTTGCATCGGCGATATGTCTGTTCATCACTTTTAATGGTTTTAACTCCATCAACCTCTTTTTTCTCATAACTCCACCAGCTTTCCAGTCACATCAATCCATGCTTCCTCCGGATATTTCTGACCATCGATACAGATGACCCCAATTTCCAGTATCTGGCTGTTGCCAGGCTGCTCCTTTAAAAGTAACAGTAAATCGCCCTTTTGTCCTTTGGCTTTGGGGTCTTTTCCACGTACAATGCAAAATCCGTTGCAGCTGGTCCCGCTTTCTTTTGCAACATGGGAGTTCCATTTCCGGTTTGGATATTTCGACATGTAAGCAGCTCCGTGTAATAACAGGCTTCTCAATTCAATTTTCTTTAACAGGCGCATCTTTGTGCAGGAGATTTTTGAATCTTCTCCATCTTCATCCAAATCCCCTGATGCATCTACTATGTAATACACGGAATTTTTCCAACTCGGATAATAGCAGAGACAATCCAATGGGTTTTCTGCACAATGAAATCCATTTTGTCTACAGTTTGCTTTTTCCGTTTCATTTATGCCATACTCCTGAAACTGAAAGCCTCGACATTTCAAATCCTTTTGAAATCCTTTATATGCAATCATATCCTTCTCCTTTAACTCTCTTTCGGCTGCATCATGTCAAACAAGGACATCTGCCCGGAATCTTTTGATTTTTTCTTGCTGATATGCTTTTCTTCCTGCTCCGCTGCTTCTTTGGGATGCACCTCGGAATCTTTCTTTGTCCCCTGGTTTTTCGGTATTGTTTTCGTTCTCTTATTTACCGAATCCCATTCCTTTTGAATCTTTTTCTTTTCTTCCTGCTCTTTTTCTGCTATTTCTTTTTCATCATCTTTCGCATAATATTCCAGCACCCATGGAAAAACCTGGTCGCTGGAGAGTGCCAGGCCCGTATTGGCTCGAATACTGTTCTCTCCCCTTTTTTTGGCCGCCTCCAGTGCAATGTTATAGGCTTTTTGCGTCACGTAATCCAAACATCTCTGAAGCATCTTATGTCTTTTTAACACCTGTGCTTCTAAAGCCGAATCCGTTTTGACAAGATTTACGAGATACTGCCCTATGATGTCTGCAAAGCCAGCATCTTTTAAAATAAACATCTCCGCACGCAGCTTTTCAGACGCATTCACAAACTTTCTTTCACCAATCGGAATCTCAACCAGACGGTAACGACTGCCCTGAATAAATTCCTCTGTCTGTTTTTTGGAAACTGCATGTGCTTTGGCAAGTTCCCGCACGCCATCCATATTCCCACTCTGGCGGTAATGCAATGCTGCTGTATTTAATTCTTCTGCAGTTTTTATGATCTCATTTAACATAATCTGACCCTTCTTTCCTGATAAAAACATGAGGCAGAAGAAAAAATCTCCTGCCCCTGCCTGTCTTTTTATGCCGCATTCATTTCCTGTTCCCGTTCGGCCGCTTCCATTTCTTTTTCTACTTCCAATGCAATCTTGCGTCTCTCTGCATCATCAGAATCCAAAAGGCTGATCATTTCCAGTACAACCCGGCGAACCCATTCATTTTCCTCCCATCCTGCACTGATCTGACGGGCTTTTTCTGTCAGTTCTTTCCAGTCAGCATCTTCCAGATCCCTGCCACGATAGTCTTTATAGAAAGAATAGATTTCTTTCATGGCTTTTGGTGCCTGAATCTTTGCCGCTTCATCCAAATTGGAGAGGAGCCCCATCAGCATGGGATGGTTTTTATATTTTTCAATCAAAGGACGGATACCGGTCTGAATTTTACCCGTATAAAGTCCCAAAAAATCATTAAATATTCCTGCAATCAATTTCTGATCTGTCATTCGTTTCCTTCCTTTCTGTTAATTTTCTTACTCTGCGCCTGACCGTAGATGGAAAACACTGAAATGCTTCCGATACTGCATCCTGGCTGTATCCCTGATCAAGAAGAGCCTTCATAGCCGCTGCCTGTTCTGTTTCCTTTAGCTTTCTTATGGACGGTTTTTGAACTTTCTTTTTCAGGATTTTCCGGCAAAGCGGATGATCTGGTCCGTATTCGTACATTGTGCTGGCTTCCGCTGCATTCAAATCACACAAAATTGCAATCAGCAGACAGTAATATCCTTTATATTCGTCGTCTTTCATGCCGCACCACCTTTATTGCCTGGTTTTCAAATGTACCTCTTTATCCTAATTTGCTTTAAATTCTTTTTGATCAAGACCATTTTCGAGCAGATATCTTTCCGTACCTTCTGGATCGAGCTGTGCAAGTCGTGCAAGATTAAACTCTGCGACATAATAGCTGCCATAATTGATTTTCCTCTTACCTACAACTTTTCCGAGTTTATACTTCTCAATAAACGCAACCTTTGCTTTTGCTCCGCAATCTGAGATTATTGCCTGCCCCGGTCTTAGGAATCCCATAACTCCAATTGTAAGATCTCCGAATAATTCCAGCTTTTTCTCACATTCCTTTTGCTTTTGCCATAATCCGACATACAGGGATCCGTTGTAGTACATATTCACTCTGACATATAATTCCTCATGTCCACATTCCCAGTCATATCCCAATGGTTTTTCATCTTTTCGAATGCATATATCCTGTCCCATATTCTGCCTCCTTTTTTGATTTTCCTGTTCATCTTTTATGGATTATTTTACATTTCCTCCCTTCCTGTTTTTTTTGCACACTTCACATTTCGTTTTTGGACAACAAAAAAAGACACCAAAAATCTTCTTTTGATTTTTGATGTCTTCCTATTGATAAAAGGCCTTCGCCTAAATGTTGCTCCCGGAACAGCATATCCGGAACAAAAAACTTTGCTGCGTGGCAAACCATGCATAAAAAATAATCCATTTATATGGTAACACAATATATTGCATTCGTCAATAAAATACAGTAAATGAAACACCATATCTTGTTGCTGCATCATTTTTTGAGTGCACTTACCATCTTTACTTTTCTTCTATTTTCATGTCCAGTATGCCGATAAATCCTTATAATATGCTGATCTCTCCTGTAATATATATTTGACAAATCATCAACGTAAAAAATCCATTGTCTGAATAGTGGACTTCTTTTTTGACTTTAAAAGAATTTTAAAGTTTTTGTTACCATCCGGAATTTTTTACGATATATAGTATGAGTAGAAAATTTCCTTTCGGAACACAAAATGAAGAGAGCAAATAAAAATATAAAGCAAAACATTTTTATGATATCATTAATCATAATTGAAGTAACTCAGAAAATCAGAATTATGGAGACCATTATGAACAGAATATTTCAGAAATTTTTGCAAAGCGTAATTGACCTTTCCACTGTGGGAGCAAAGTGCCGTGAAGATAATACACATGATATTGATATGAACCCGGATGCAGAAGTGCCCATCCCTGAATGGAAGGTTTATTTTGACGGAAACTTCTGGGAGCCTTCAGGAAAAGGCCATGCCGGAACAGAACTTCGATTAAATAAGCAATTCGAATGGGCTGGGCATCATTGGATTATTCCTGCGGCGTATTCTTGCAACAAAGGTCTTGTCTTGGATTTTTGTATGTGTACTCCGGCTGAAGATATTCGCGAGTTCATGAAAAAGTGGGATTTAAGCCCCGAAAATGACTCCTGTTTAAATTTTACACAAGAACAACAACTGCAAATAGATTTAGACAACCCTCTTTGCCTTGATATTATTCCTTGTTTAAAATTAAATGGAAAAACAATGCAGGCCTCTCACAGCTGTTCGGTGGTCTTTAATCCCTGCTTATCAGACGAAACAAACAATGAACTGGAAGCAAAATGGGCGGTGAAACACTACGAATTGGATATCTCCTATGGATGGATGATTTTTAGGGCGGCATTTCTGTGGCCAGGTAAACGCCGTCCTGAAATAAAATCTTTTTCGCTTACAATGGAGCAACAACCATTCCGTATACCTGGACCGCATTTTAAGATACACGCTCCCGGTGACCAGTTTGCTTTCTCCCATCCGATCAGTGAAATAGAATATATATTAACTGTGCAAAAATTGGAACAGCAGACACTTTCTCAAAACTGCGTGGGCTCTGACCTTTGGTTTTATCCCACACATTTTACCACTATGAGCTATACACTTTCTCCTGAACCGGACAATGATATTTCGATTCATGATTGTGCTGATAGCGATAAACCTGTAGAAATTGCTCCTACAACAGATTCCTTTTCTCCTGAAATACAAAATGATTTTGCTTGTATTGGCGTTATCGGTGGTGCAGACGAGCCAACCATAATTTTATGTGGCGACAGCAATCAGGCAAATCTCCATGTTGCTTGTTCCGCTTTACACTTCAAACCAGTATCAGACGACACTGAATGGCGAATTGAGTTTAACATTATTCGTTCTTCGAAAAAAACATTTTTGCTTATATAATGCATATTCAGTTAACTTTCCATTTGTTTAACTTACTTTTAGAAGTATTAACAACTTCCGTCCACATAAAGGGGGATGTCGTATCAATACGCCATCCCCGCTTTTTCTGTCTTACTGGTCTATTTCATATAATTCTTCGACATAAATATTTCCGTCAGGCAGCTCCTCCGTTTTCTGTGAGATCAGAGTGCCTTTTTGCGAGTAGGCATATACCACCGATGATCCCACAAGCAAAACTCCTAAAGCACTGAGTATTATAATCTTTACCTTATGTTTCATATGATTAGACTCCTTTCATTTTCTATATGGCTGATAAACAATCATGCATAACCTCCTTTGCCAAAATTTGCCATCTATATAATTAATCGTATTTTTTTGCATAAGGTAACACATTTTATAAAATTTTATCTCTTTTATATCAATCAGCCCTCTCCCCATCGGAAACCTCAATTATCATCGTCTCACCCTGTCGAAAAACAACTTTTCCAAGCGAAGTTAATAATTCGCTATTGATCTCTCCATACTTCTCAGCTTCACAACTGCCGATGAATAAATAGGAAATCTTATACTTTTCTATCAAGGCTTTTATTTGCTCAGCGCTGCTTGAAGTGTATATGGTCTGCACATCTTCTTTTCGTTGATTTTCCTCTTCCAGATTATTTCTCCACAGCCATTCATGCACATACCAGCCTAAAACCGTTGGCAGTCCTGTCATTGCTGAAACACGGTTATCATAATTCTTATAACTGTCACCACTGGTTTCAAGAACAACAGGTTGTCCATTAACATTAGCATTCAGCCAGCGGATTCCAGCGGCATCATCCGGAATAGCATTTTCCAAATAGTTCGTTGCGTTTAGTGTCTGGTATGCACTTCTTTTCGGGAATCCGCCAAACCAATGAATAATTGCATTTTCCAGGTATCCGCAAGTTGAAATCAGAAGCAGGATCGCAATGATCCCTGACAGGGTCTGACATCTTGGACACCTCAGTAATCCTTTACATATTATAGCATTGTCAGTACCATTACATCTTTTTATTCTGGTTGCTGTAAATGAAACCAATATATATGCCATCATAATTCCAAACATGATATATGCCTGATAAGTCAGCTTGAACATGGTATTGGCTCTTGGAGCTGTTTTTTCATAAATGTCCCGTACATAAACAATTTCAGGAATAAAGATCAGTCCCATAGCACAAAGTACAAGAACCAGCCCATACAAATCAGGATACTTTACATTGCTAAAAAAACTTCGTATCTTTTTATCTGGGAATGTTCGTATTTTTTTCAGAACTACAATAACAAATGGCGTGCAAACCAGAAGCGGAAATGCCCATAATACACAGAACTGGTAAAAAGCAGTATGTATTTTTACTACTCCGATTCCCTGAACCATCACATTTTGAAAAGTCAAATGAAACGGAAGTGATGCAAGAAAAGCAACCGCCAGCAGTTCCCCCCACTGTATCACACTCCATTTCAATGCTGAACTTATAAAAGAATCAGAGGAATAACGTTTCAGATTTCCGAAAAGCAATACTCCGCAACTCACAACGTAATAGATCATAAAATCCCAGGTATTAGAAAAAAGGAACATTCCCAGAAACAGTCCGAGAAATCCGATTTCTCTCTGTCTCCAGCTTTTTCCTGAATTTGTCTTCATCCATGAATATAGGATTCCCAGTACCGTCAGGACCAGAAAGACATTTATTACATGAGCATGAAGATCTCCCAGTACAAACGAATAAGACGGAAACTCATGGATCGTCTCATCCCCGGTTACAGCCGGATCGAAACCAATATAACGGGTAGAGCTTGGAAACCAGTAATCTGTTTTTATTTTCAGCAGTCTAAGGATGATTCCATAAATAATATAGTGGAGATTCCCACTCATAGACACCGCCATCCCTGCCAGGATACCACCAAGATCTAAAGACCATTTTCTCCCAGTCCTTAATTTGTCCTTCAGCATCTGGCGTACCAGACTAAAGGGAAGAACAAAGGCAAAAGCGGCGACCATAGTCCTCATCAGATTATAAGTGATCTCCACGCTTGTCCCGGTCAGCTTCGTAAGGAATACGGCAAGATACTGTCCACCGTAATAATAATTAAAAGACTTTCCGGCAAACCACATATCCTGGGCTGGTAAGGTTGTACTTCTCATCATGGACTGCATAAAACCAAAATCCATATATTTTTCCGTTCCATGAGCCGCCGGATGAAATCCCGCCAGATATGTCCAGAAAAGAAACACCAGAAAAAACAGAATTTCTTCCCGGTAAACCAGGGTTGTCTGTTCCCAGGGAAGAGAATTCGTGATTCTGTTCTTACATTTTATTCCATACAAAATACTGCCCAGACAACAAATAACCGTGATGATAACACAGGTCATTCCCGTAAACGGAGTGATTTTTAAACAGGCCAGCAGCCACTGCACATATCCGCATACAGCGACTGCCAGTACTTTAGAAAACATCCAGCCATTATCATCAAAGCCCCTGAATATACGGGATGTTACCGGCATAAATACCAGACCTAGCAGGCATATCATTTCCCACCAGGTCAGAAATGTAAAAAAATCAGAACCGAGGAGCCAGTAAGCACCAACTACTAATAAAACAGCCGGTGCAAGCTTTATCAAATAATTTCGTTTTATCTTCACATCTATAACCTTCTCTTTCCTGTTTTTGTTATTCCTGGTTTAAAATACCATTTTCTTCAAGAGTTCCTGTAAATATGGAATACGCTCCCTTTACTTCATAGTTACTGGAAATTTCACCTTCATATTCAACAACTACAAGATCCCCTTCTTTAAGTTCTCCGCTTTCAATCCATCTTCTTATTTTTATATCATCTGTATATACCTTATATTTCTTTCCTGCTTTTGATTTCTTACATAAAACGGTGTCATCAACCATAATATATCCATTTCCAATTTCTGTAACAGTTCCGGATATGGTTGGCAGACTGGTACTGGACTTTGTTTCCGTGGAATGTTTTTGTACATAACTGATGATCTGTCCTGCTGCCTCTTTTCCAATAAAATAACTATATTCATAATCAAAAATATTGGTAGCAAAGTAACCATCCTCAGAAATGTAGATCCCCCGGTTATAGACACCCAATGCTTCAGAAGTTGCCGTAAAAGCCAGACATCTTCGATTCTCTCTTTCAAAGAAGTCAATTGTATCATCAAGCTTTGCATCGCCACAGCCATAAAGGATCCGCCAGATCTTTTCATCATTATCCAGCAAAAGCTCCCCTTTTTCCTCATAACCTTCACATTTTGTTACATAGTTTAATTCTATGTTTTGCGAAAGCTCATAAAGTTCCAGTAACTTACCTAACGTATCTGGAGCCGACTTCTCATCAACTGCATAAACATAAAATCCATCCTCATTGCCTACGGCAATCATCAGTTCCTCTGATATGCCCTTAATCTTCTGCACCTCAAATGTTTCCGTGTATGCCTTTCCTGTATCAGGATCAAGCCCTTCTGCCACACAGGAGCCAATTACCTCCCCCATTACCTCTGTATGAATAGAATTCTGACTTTTCGCAGTAAACTGTTTTCCATTAAATTTAACAACAGGATACTTTTCAGCAGGAGTCTTGTATTTCCATGGCCATTCTATGGCTCGTTCTGTTTCAGCAATATGATATTTATATTTATCTTCAATGACTGCATCTTTCCTAAAAAAATGTGGAACAAGAATGCTTGCAATCATAACCAGCACCAAACAGGAAGCAACCGGCATCCATTTGATCATAGGATTATGCCTTTTCCTCGGCGGATCTTCCAGTGCTGCCGTGATAAGGTCATCATCAATATAACCGATAGCATTTACAATTCTTGGTATATTCATATGTAGATTCCCTCCTCAATCAGATATTTTTTTAATTTATTTCTGGTACGGGCCAACATATTCGTTACTTTGCGTTCAGTAAAACCATATTTTTCCGCAATAGCCCTGTTAGATTCGAAATAAAAATACTTTAGAACAAACACCCTCTGAACCTCTTCTTTTTGTTTACGAAGAAAAATACGGATCAATTTTCCAATCTCTTCATCGTTCCTTCCAGGAGCATGCCTTTCATCCGGTAGTACCTCTGTAAGTTCATCCAATGCCATAACCATATCAGCCGACCTCTTTTTAGCTGTCAGATGTCTTAATTTATCTATGGAAATATCTCTGACAATTATAGAAATATAGGCTTTAAATTTTGCAGGCCTTGTCGGTGGGATTCTATTCCACACTTCTAAATAAGTGGTATTTACACACTCTTCCGAATCCTGGCGATTATTCAGGACATTATAGGCAATTTTATGACAAAGTTTTCCATATTTTATATCTGTTTCCTTAATCGCCCGCTCATTTCTTTCAAAATAAAGCTCTATGATTTTTATATCGTCTATGATGTTCACCTCCTCAAAAGTGTTCTCAATTATAAAGTCGTGTTTTTTTGAGGATCGTCTCAAAAAATTTATATTTTTTTTAAATTATAGCATGAAAAAGGAGCATATCATCACGATAGCCCCTTATATTCTCCATAAATTATTTAATTTGCGTTGTCTTTCCATCTGCATCTACTATATAGATAGTTGTTTGCGGTACGGACAGTTCAGAACCACATAGGTACAAATGTGAGCCATCTGCCATGTCATATTCATACACATACTGTCCACTTCCTATATCTGTATACGAAGAATCATCATCGTACATTGTCTCCTCATCAAAAAAGTCCGAATCCGTCTCTTCATCCACATACAGATTTGTTGTCATTTCCGTTTCCGTATAGAAGCTTTCATCAAAGTTTACTTCCGTTACTGTTTCCCTACACTAATATCTTTTATTCTCGATTATTCGTCAAATAAATATATGCATCTTCCAAAGTGATATCATTATCCGGGACACAATTCTCATTTGGCTTTTCTTTGCTTAATACTTTCATATGAATTCCATTTTCTACATACTGCTTAGATGATATAGAATAATTGGCTTCTAACAAACGGGCTTCTTCTGCATTTTGTACCGTACAATTCCAAACACAGCCCTTTGC
>ENA-OQHL01000304-OQHL01000304.1-human-gut-metagenome-genome-assembly--contig:-NODE-304-length-38664-cov-20.037989_pt1 | contig 38664 bp, 46 predicted proteins | sample MGYA00242565_ERZ504723 | MGnify/ENA primary metagenome ERZ504723 (study PRJEB26092, sample SAMD00036211) | human gut metagenome | host: Homo sapiens | study: EMG produced TPA metagenomics assembly of... | reverse complement strand
CTTTCTTTTATTTATTTGGTTATGTATCGATTATTTTGAAGCACTCTGCCCCTATGAAGCTGTTTGCCTCGGAACAGATTGCTCTTGTAGTGGTGGATAATTAGGTGCTATACTATGAATGAGATGAAATGGTTTCTTATTTCTAATTCTCATGCAAAAAGCCTCCTTTCTCTGTGGAATAAATTTTCTGTTTCTATGGCTCCGGTCCGTTATCTAATATGGTAAAGGTACATTCATAATTCGAACGAATTTTGGAAGCTGTTCGACGCATTTCATCGGAAATCGGGACAATTACCTTCACAAAGCCCTCTTCTTTTTCCGGTTTATACTTTACATCGTAAGATGCAGAACCTAAATATACCCCAGTATATTTTCCATAAAGCGTGATCTTGACCGATACTGGATAGGTTTTATTTGGCACTACATTTTTATATTTACAATAAAAGGTTTTGGTGTCCTTTCCTTTTTTCATCACTTGTTCAATCTGTGGTTCCGTATTACTTTCTTTTTCAATGCTGATGACTGGTATGTTTCGATACCAGAAGAAAGAAATACTAAAAAGAAGGATGATTGCAATAAGAAAGATACTCCATTTGTGATGTACGATCTTTTCTACGATTCGCTGTTGACGTATCCACTTCATATTGGGTTTCCTTTCTTAATCATTGAGTAATGCATCTGCAACGGCGGATGCTGATCTTCGTTCCAGTACCGATAACAGAAATACTTTTTCTACCCATTTTGCTAACCGTTCTTTTACCGCTTTCTGATATGGTGTTAATTCGTTATCGGTATTGCGTGGATACTTTGTCTGAAATTTCTGATGTAATTCCCGCTCTTTGGCATACAAGGTTTCAAATTCCTGTGATAAGTCATTGTCCGATTTGTTAGACTCTAATTTCAACTGTTGTAATGCGTACATAACAGGATCTGTTGAGGAAGTGGTATGAACTTGTCCAAAGTGCCAGTTTCCTGTTAAGGCGAACCGCCAGTCAGCCAATGTGAATGTTTGTTCTTGTGCATTTAATAAATGGCTTTGAAAGCGCAGCAAATGTGCCATACGGGCCAGCGATTTGCCGTCTTTGTGTTCATAAGATTTCATGTTACCATAGGAACCAAATGTAGCTGCTAATGTTTGTCTCACATTAAAGTTTAACAGGTCATAAACCATCTCTGGTTTTAATAAATCTGTAAAATAATTCCCATGCAATGTTCGATATGGTGTGAGCAGCCATTCCAATGTAGAATAATTCCCTTTTAACAATTGTCTTGCAAATTGGCGTACATCTTTTACGCGAACACTTCCGTATTCCATTTCCACTGTTTTTTCCATTGGCAGATCAAAGGTGTGTTCTACGGCTGTCGGTAATACTACGGCGACTGCATCTACATCCGATGTGAGAGTGTCCATTTGATAATTCTGACTCCCATATAAAAACAATCCCAGCACTTGATACCCTTGGTTTGTTAAAACATTCTGATATTCACATAACCGACGCTGCAGCCACTGACGTTTTGCTTCTGAATAGGATGGTACAACCAATACGGTTGGATATAATACCGGTTCTTCGTTTACCGTCAATGTCTCTAACATGGTCTTTAATTCTGCAACGGTTCCTGTATAAACTTCATCTTCACATGCAAACGTATCCCATACTTCAGAGTATGTTTTGGCTGTTTGTAGTCTTTGTTCTTTTCGCAATTGACTGAGAACGGTTTCCATGTCATCGGTTGTCACATCTACTCGAGTTGGCTGAACCGCTTTCAACTGCAATACCCGATATGGCCCATATGACGGTTGAAATGTTCTTGTCAATACAGGCTTTTCATGTGACGAAAAATCAAAGCAATATAGCGATTCCAGCAAATATGGCTGTTCCTCCACAAGTCTGAGAAATGTTTGTTTTTGTAATTTTTGCATAAGAATCTCCTTTCTACTTTCTAGTTTATCATGTCTTTTGGATGAATGACTTTATATTTTAACGTATATGGGTCTAACAAAATCACAGTGTGATGATGTTCTAAACTTTTTCGAATGGCGGCTGATGTGCCACCCGATGCGTATTCATAATTTTTTGTATGTTCAAATAAGGCGATGGTGGCTGCAGAAGCCTCAATCATTTTTTTGTTTCGATTCATTAACCGTATAACTGCCTGCCCATAATTAAGTGCGCCTTTGCCCTCGGAACAATCCATAACGGTTGTGGCCGAATTTAGCATTTGTTGATACTGTTGTTTCCCAAATAGTCCCGTTTCTTCCCATCGCTGTTCCTGCCCCAGATAGGGGATAAATACATGATTTTTTGCCTTTGGGAGTGTTTGCTGTACGGCCCAGAACGCAAGTTGGTCAAATCCTTGTGCGCCACCCGAAATATAATCGGTATATCCATTTTCATATAACACTGATAAGAATGGTTTTAATGCATTGATAATTGAAATATAGGGGGTTTTATCAGTATAGCCAAATAAATCTTTTGGCCGATGCCCCGTAAAACAAATGGCATGCTGACGGTCTATCGTTTCATTCAATTTCATTTTACCTCCATCTCGTATCTTCTGTGCCTGTTTCCTGTTGATTTCATAAAGGAAAGGGGGTTTGGGGCATTTGCCCCAAGGTGTACCTTTAACGTAGGTTAAAGGTACGAAAGACTTACTCCCGATCCGTTTTGCTGACTACGTATGCCCGTTCTTTTTTGGATTCTCGTGCATCGATAAGCTGCCGGTAAATCTCATAAAAAGCAAGTCCCGTTTCTTTGTTCATTTTATTTTTCATAACCGTTTTATATAATAACATCCTTAAATCTGGATGTTGATTTAAGGATGTTAGAAAATGGTTTGCGTCATTTGATGAACACTGACAAAGAAGATATACATAATCGGTAATGGCTGTTGTAATGAAATAGTCCTGTAATTCCGTGATATGTTCCTGATAATATGTCAGCAATGACTGTTCCAATGCGAATGGATCGTCGATGGTGTTTAAAATCCGATTTGCTTGTGCTTTTGTTACAAAAACATCATATACAAAGCTATTTGCTTGCTCGTTATCATATCGAATATAAAACTGGTCATATTTTTGGATTAACTTCCAATTGTTTGATTGCACTAAGATTGTCATTCGTATCCACACCTTTCGTTATTTGATGGCTTGATATACAAAATTTGTTTTTCGTTTGTCGATGATCTCATCGATGAGGGATTCCAAATTTTGCCAATAAGAATTGTTACAATCGTATCTGCATTCGTAAACATATTGATATGCAATGTATTCGATTTCCTCTTGTGTAAGATACTTTTCTTCCTCTAAATACTCTGTCATATACGTTTCTACATCTGCGATAACATGGGAAAGCCATAGATATCGGTAGGCTTGATCTTTTTCATATTCAGACCATGTGTCGATTTGTTTTTTGACGTCATTCTGAAATAACGTTTTGATTTTCGTTATGATTGTGTTTATTTTGTTTCTAATCATTGGGCTTTTGTCTCCTTTTCTATTTCTGTACATCGAAATTTGATACGTTCTATTTTCTGCTCTTATTTCCCCTCTATTTTCAAAAGAAACTGATAGTCCATTATACTATCAGTTTCTCCATAGGGAAATATTGAACACGATTCTTACCTGTCAATATGCATTTATCTGGTCAGCCAAATATGGCTGTTTTGTATTTAGGTATTGTATGTTAGCATGAGGAATACTCTTCACATAATCGATAATATCGTAATAATTAGCCAATCTTGGTATGATGATACGATCATACCAGTCCTTATCATTCCGATGATATACCCTTTCTTTATATTGTTCCATAAATTCATTATCGCTAATATCAGGAACAATATAAGTAAACGGTATCAAGGGAATCCGGAAATAACTTTCAAACGTATGCCTCCCATTTATTCTATAAAATGCCTGATATCATGAGGCGAAAAAATCCCTCAAACTTTACCATGCTCTTATAATTTAACGGCTTTCTCCATTTCCTTTCGAAATCCAGAAATTAAATCCTCTTTGGTGATTGCTCGACTGGAATCCATTTGCTCTACAATTCGGTTGTTTCTTGCCTGTAATACCTGTTGGAATACATTTCGCACCAAACCACCATTTCCTCCGTTTGTTACTCTTCCGTTACGATCCGGTTTTAATAAATAAATTCCCGTAAGTTTTGTGAACAACTGTGGTACTAATGTTTGTAAGGCATCATCTGAATAGATTTCCTTATAGGACATTCGCATTAAATCGAAAATTTTGGACATTTCATCTGGCGTATAATCCTCAAAGAACACCCACTGGAATCGTCTTGTCAATCCGACATTCGATGCTAAAAAGTCTTTCATCTCCTGTTCATAGCCAGCAGCAATGACAACTAACTCATTTCGATGTTCTTCCATATAACGAATCAATACGGATAATACCTCCGAATTGAACGAGTTCTGATTCTCTTTTACCGCTAACTCATAGGCTTCATCAATGAATAGAACACCACCTAATGCCTCGTCTAATACCTGTCGTACATGTTCGGCTGTTTGTCCCACATATCCTTTTACCAAACGGTCTACGGATACTTCTGTACATTTATTTTCTGGAATTGCCCCGATTTCAAATAATGCCTGTGCAGTTAATTTTGCAACCGTTGTTTTTCCGGTTCCCGGGTCTCCGGCAAACACCATATGATAGGAAAATCCAAAATCCTGATTCCTGCTTTTCTGATTGACAGAAATGGTATTTAAAATGGTCTGTAAGGTTTCTTTTACTTCAGTCAGCCCCACCAATTTGTTTAACTTTTCCATTGCGGTTTCTGTCTTGGTTGAAGTATTTACCTGCGAACGAACCATAGATACAGTCGCATGATCAGTTTCATAAAAAGCATCATCAAATACGTCTACGAAGGATATGGATGCGTTTCGTATGATGTGATATCCAGTGGCATCCGGATTCTTTACATTGTGTAATTCCAGTGTGCCCTTTAAAATATGAAAACCGACAAATTCTTCTGGAATCGTACTCTCATATCCATAAACAGTTGTTGAACCATAGTTTTGTTCCAACACAAATTTAGATTGTTCATTTCGATATTCCAGCGGACCATCGATAGGTTCCTTTTTTATATTTACAGCCGGTGGATTAACCGTCGGTAACAATTTACAATCAGTGATAGACAATTCCCCACTATTATGATTAAAGCCTCGAAGAATAGATGACCGAATGTGTGTCCGGCCTTTAAAGGAACAACAACTGATGTCACAGTTCTGCATAGTAACAGTACCTTGTAATAGCGATACATTTTCCAGATTTGGCAGATGATAACAACCACCATAATAATCGGTAAACGTACAGTTTGTGGCATTGACTTTCCCCTTGGCCTCTGTCGATAATCGCATGATGTTGCAGTTGTTTAATGTCAAGGTTCCTTCCTTATGGAAAATGGTTGGAAACAAGACTCTGGCAGGTCCTTTGATTTTTGTTGTTACCTGATCCAAACGACCTCCTTTTCGTAATACCAATCCATTGGCACGAGGTTCGGTAACTATGGTTAAATTTGTAATGACAATGGGTGCTTGGCAATCGAAACCGACTCGTCCATTTTCTACGGTGAGGGTATGTCCGTTTCCGTTTAAGATAATATTATGCGGAATTTTTCCGGAAAAGGTTACGTTCTTATGCAATTCAATGGTATCATCATCGTTTGCTTCCGCTAAGACCGCTTCTAATGTTTTATATCTCCGTAAGGGACTAAAGCCCCCTATATGAAATGTCTTCATAATCGTCGCAGCTCCTTTCTATTCTGATTTTATTCGCTTGCTGTTGTTCTGACGTGAATCCTATATTTACATGGAATGATTCTGGATTGCATTACTTTTGGAATCCAAAGGCGGATGTGACCAAAAAGTCTCCTGCATCCTGTGCCACTATGGTTTCTGTCCGTTCGTATAAAAATCCAGACCAATAAGCGGTAGACTGATCTAAAATATCTATGAGTAATTTTTGTGTTAAGTCATCATTATATGTCCACGATGATAACGGTGATATGGGTATCAAATCAGCCGTTGTCTGTTGAACGTGATCTTCAATGGATATTGGTTGTATTCTCTGTATTCGTGGTGACTGTACAGAACCATGTTCATCAATCTCACACTGTCCAAATAAGAGGTCCATATGATCAAATTCGGAACGATAGTCAGAAGATAGTTTGAAATCCGTTTCTTGTATTACCGGGAATTGATCCTTTGAATAAAGGGTAAACCAATGCGCATCCGGATGCTGTGTATCTAAAGCGAACTGAACATTATACCGAATCATACCATGTTTTATGATTAGCTGATCGCTTACTGGTAGTTCGTTTTGATACCAATCGGGAATATAGATGTTCCAATGAATCTGAATTTCTATGATTTCCTGTAATGATTCGAAGGAAGAAAATACAAGCGGTATCCCATATAATCGACGGCGTCCCTGTTTTCCGGATACCTGTGAAATGTATTTATTCGGATAAGGTGTCCGTCTTATTTGAGATTCCATTCGCAAGTCACCACTTCGAGTTTTGATTATAACTTGCCCCTCAATAAAAATAGTTTTTGGTGGATAGTCTGGATAATATAAATCTGCAATGATCCATAACAGATAGTCTCTTTCTGGATCAAATTGCGGGTATTTTCGTCGAACCATTTCTATTTGTCGTAATTTGTTTGCTTCTGTTTGTTTTCGATTTTGATGTCGCATCTTTTCATGCCCCCCCCTTTCGTACGTGTCTGTTCCTTATAAAAATCTGTGTGCTAAATCGTTCTCACGATCGTCTAAGGCCTTCTCACGAATATCCAACTCTTTTTCACGGTCGTTCAATGCCTTTCCTCGCTCAGAAAGCGTTTTTTTTTGCATTTCAAGCAATTCTGTTTGCTTGTTGTGTAATTGTGTGTCTAAAGCATCTAAATCGCTCTGACGGGCTTCTAGGGTAGTCAGAGAACGATCTAATTCATTCTCACGCTGTTCTAACTCTGCGATCATCGCTCTTTCCTGTATTTCTTATCTTAAAGTGTAGAAATTATTGCCAAAGGGCAATAAACATTGCCCTTTGGATGTCTGTTTATTTTGGATTGGTTGCAAAACTTACAATTGGAAGGTCACTACCCTCGCCAGATTCTACACGTTCTAAGGTATCTTTGGCCGTATAAAAAACACGAATACCGCCACCGACTTTCCCCTGTTTGGAAATCTTGGATACGTCGATTCGCTTCTGCTTTCCACTTTGATAATGACCGATTAAGGTTTCCTCGGTTGCCGGTCGAATGTCAATGGTAACAACACCCTCTTTGTTTGCCACAATTGAAGTCCGTTTGGTTTTTACGGCAAATTGTGTGCCCTCTACTTGTTTGGCCGTACCATCGGCATGCACGAAAAGTAAGGTTTCTTTTAATAAGTTCTGATATGTTGTTACATATAAGCCTTCTTTTCCTTCTGTCTCCAAGGTTGTCCAATCGAATAGAAGCTGACCGTCCGCTGTAAAGGTAACGACCGCATCGAAGGTCTCATTCTTTGAAGTCTTCTTCGGCAGAACGACCGTTCCTTGTTTAAAAGAAATCTGATAGGGTTCTTCCTTTTCCGGAATCATTTTCAGTCCTTTACCGGTTTGAGCCTGTAATGGAATATTTTCCAATGGATATTCTTTATCGTCGATTACCACGATATTTACATCGTCTGGAATATCATAATAGGCAAGTAGTGAATTTTCTCCGGTTTTTCCTGTGACTTTGGTTGCCCTTGTTTTTGTCCATAACCGACTCAATTCCATTCGTTTCAAACATCCACCGTTTAATATGAACAATCCTTGTCGTTTTGTTTCCTCGGCAATGCCTGTTGTAAAGCCTACCACTCGGGATGTTACGGGAACCAATTGAGACACTAAGGTTCCTCTGTTTTTGGTTTCTTGTGTTCGATCTAAGAATAAATTCCAGCAATTGCTATGGCTGTCCAAAAATCCGATGCGTGATTTGTTGGTTGTTTCCACACTGGATTCAAACGATTTCCCTTCTATCCGAACATATCCATAGCGGTCCATCTGTACAAATAATGGTACAGTTGCTGTTTCTATATCAGCTACTCTTGCAGGATGATCGGAAATGATCCGTGTCTTTCTTGGCATATCTGGTAGTTTGTCCAGCTCACTTTGTAATCGTTTGATGATCAGTTTATGACGAGTTTTTCTATCCGTGACAATTTTCTCTACGGTTTTTAATCGAGTCTGAATCTCTTTTCCTTCCGTCTGTAATCGTTTGGTATCCAGTCGATTTAACTGATATAACTTCATTTCCGCAATGGCTTCGGCCTGTTTTTCCGTAAACCGAAATGTCTCGACGATTTTATGAAATTTCACGTTCGTTCCTTCTAAAATCTTACCTGTCATCAATACCTCTTTGACCTGTTTCGCTCCATTGCTATTTTTCACAACATCCACGATTTCATCAATGTATTGACTGGCGATGATACGACCCATAATGATCTCTAACCGCTCCTGTAACTTTTCCTGTTCCAATTCGTGTTCCCGTGTAACAATTTCATGCTGAAATTCGGTATATTCTGCTAAATACTGACGAAGTGAATATCGATGTAAGGTCTTTTCATTCAACGCATGAAAATTAAACTTAACCGTTGTTTCTAACCGAGTTTTTGCAAAGAGTGTTTGTTTCATCACTTCAGGATCTACGCCTTTTGCCAATTCCAAACAAATGTCAATTCCATTTTTTCCGGAATAGTTGTTGACGGCATTGATACCCGTGATTTTTGGTGGCGTCTTTTTCTTCCCATTTGTTCCTTCCGTTGTTGCCAAGGCCAATTCTGTAACCAAATTGTCCATTGAACCAGCAAACAAATATGGAATTTCTGTGACATGAAGTTCATGCTCTTTCTTATCATATTCGATGGTTGCACGTACTCGAATTTTACACGAATTCTGATTATCTCCCCCACCGGTTTCATACATTTGCAGCAACTCTTCTTCGTTGATGATGGTTGCCCCTGATGGAAAATCCGGACCGGGCATGATTTTTAACAAATCTTCGGTCTTTGTTTTTGGCTCTTTCATATACTGTAGCGTCATTTTCAAAACTTCTACCGGATTGTGAGGCGGTAACGATGCAGCTACACCTACGGCAATCCCTTCATTGATCCCGTTGATTAACAAATATGGAAGCTGTGCCGGTAAAACGGTTGGCATTTCATCGGTATCGTCAAAATTTGGTATATATGGAACAATGCCTTTCTTTAACTTATATCCATATGCATCTCCGGCTGGCGTCAAACGAGTTTCAATATATCGTCCATCGGCTGCTTCATCACCGAAAATTGAACCACCGTTTCCTTTGATATAAATAGGCGGTAAGGAATTACTCCACGGCTGTGATAATGTGGTCAATGCATCTTCAATAGAACTATCACCATGTGGATGCCAATTCCCCATAATCGAACCTACGACTTTTTTTACCTTAACCGTTTTCTTATTGGATGTGTACCCTGACTTTAACATTTCGAATAAAATTGCGCGCTGTACGGGTTTTAAACCATCTCGAATATCGGGTAATGCACGGTCTTCAATCACGCTCATACCGTATTGAAAGAAACTGGATTTAAACCGCGTGTACGCATCCGTTTTCTGTATCACGGGTTTCTTCACATGTTCACTCATTACTTATTCTCCTTTCAAAAATAGCCGTTTTCGACCTTGTACATCTTTTCCCATTAACTGCTCTATTAAATCATACATTGCGTCATCGTCGTTTACGATTAACTGTGTCATACGACGTGTTTCTGGTGTTAAAATACAAGTGATAACTTCTTCTTGGGATAATTCACCAAGTCCTTTATTTCTCTGAACTTCTACAATTGATTTCCGATGTTTCTTTTGAAATTCTTCCTGTTCTTTTGTAGAATAGGTATAATGATCCGGTTGTTTCCCTTTCATAATGTTTACAAAGAGTGGTGTTTCCAGAATATAAACATGTCCATTTCGAATTAAATCCGGCATATATTCCCAGATATAAGTAATCAATAAATCTTGGATGTGTAAGCCGTCATCATCTTGGTCAGTCGATATGATAATTTTATCATATTGCAATTTCTTTTCGTCATATTTACTTCCAATCCCTGTTCCAAGTGTGACCGTAAGTGTTGCCAATTCCGTATTCGCCAACATTTTTGCAAGTGTGGCTTTCTTTGCATTTAATACTTTTCCCCGTAATGATAAGACGGCTTGGAAATAAGGATCTCGTAATGTTTTTACACCACCACCAGCAGAATCTCCTTCCACAATGAAGATTTCTTTCTCTTTTGGGTTTTTGCTTTTTGCAGCAGCCAACTTGGAAGACACGATTTGTTTCATTTCGTTTTTATTCAAATTGACCGTTGTATTATCTGCTTTTGCCTTATCATATAGTTCTTTAATTAAAAAGCCAATCAATTCCTGTACTGCTGAAATATTTTGGTCTAACTGCAACAAGGCTTTCTCATAAAAAAGGCTTGCAACTGCTGGTTTTGCTTCCAGAGATGCTAACTCATCCTTTGTCTGTGGACGCAAGATGGGGTCATCATGCTTGAAATCAATAATTACATACGTCTTTTTTGAAAGATTTCGTGCTTTTACTAATTTAAACACCTCATTTGTGTTGGATAGCCCATTCACTTTCTTAATGAGTTCTAACTGTGTTCGATACTTCGATGTAAACTCACTTTGAAATTCTTCGTAATAATGACGCAATAAATTTACTAATCCTTGATAAAAGCCTTGTAAATGAGTTCCACCCGATGGATTTTCGATTCCATTGGTGAATGTTTTTGCTGCAAAGGTTTCGCCTCTTGCAAACGCAACCGCAAGATTTAATTCCATCTGTACGGTCTGTTCCATCACCTCAGCTTCTGCGGTTCCATGAATCAGAAACGGTTCAATCAAAAAGGAAACCGGTGCCCCATTTTCATCTTTTGCTAATAGATTCATATAATCCAGCAATCCGTTCTCATAACAAAATGTAAGTTCGTCTTCCTCATCCCGTTCATTTCGAAAATGAAAGGTTAAGCCGGGGTTTAAATATGCCGTTTGCTGTAAATATTCGATCAAATAAACGGGGTCAATTTTGACTGTCCGCATATATTTCTTTGTTGGTTGGAATGTGACACACGTTCCTGTTTCTTCTTGCTTCAACTTCGTTTTCGGAAGATTCCCATTCTTTAATTCTGTTTTTGGGATTCCATCTTCATAATGGTCTTCAAAATAATAACCATCTTTCCAAATCTGCACATGGAAAAAGGCACTCATTGCATTGGCACCGGTTGCCCCGGTTCCGTTTAAACCACCTGCAAATCGATTTCCATTCTTTTCTCGGTCTTCCCGAAACTTTCCACCTGCCCCGATACGGGTATATGCTAAACGTTCTTCGATCGCACCTTTGTTTTTCTTACTTTGATAGGGCGAAATTCCTCGTCCATAATCACGCACCGAAAGAATGTTCTCTTTCTGTAATGTCACAATAATGGGTTTTGTTTTATCCGGAAAGTTTGGATATTCATCGACCGCGTTGTCGATAACTTCTCGGCAGATTGTGTTTAATCCCAATCGGTCATTATCTCCAATATACATTCCCGGACGTTGTCGTATTTTATCAAGGTCTGATAATACAGTAATGGTATCACTCATGTATGTTTTTGCTACGGAAATAAATTTTCGTGTTACCTATCTTCCCGTAACGATCTCCTTTCTTTCACATTGTAACGGATGTTTTTTTTCTACGTGTGTTCCTGTTTCTGCTGTAATTGCTGTTCTGCCTTTTTTCGTATGGCTGCAGCCTCGTTAATGGTTGCATATGAACCCAAATACTGATTTTTACCCTGTTTTTGAATATATGCAACAAACTGACCAGTTCGATGATTGATAGAAACCCCTCGAACACCCGTCTGATTATCTTTTCGTGTTTTTCTACGATAAGGAAAATGTCCACAACCGCAACTGGTACGATGCCCATGTAAAATCTCATACGTTGTTACCTGTAAATGATTCCCACATGAACATTCTGCTTCATAAATCCCTCGTTTTATCCGTTTCTGAATTGTTAAATGTTCATACGTCTTTCCTACTTCCAAATATACGCCTTTACAACGACAGGATGTTTGAAGCCTTCGTTCTAATCGAGAGGCTTCTACATCCACTTCTGCTCCACAGTCACAGTGACAATGGTAATAATACGTTTTCTTTTTTCGAAATCGATTCTGAATGTGGAGATGTCCGACGATGTCTCCCTGTTGTAAATGTTGTTTCTCCATGTTCTTTCCTTTGACTGCGTCTATACCTTATGATTTGCCAATCCGGTTTAATTGGTCATACATTGCCTGAATGCCGGGATCTTCTGTCTGTGTGGCAAGACCTTGATTCAAAACGGACATTCGTGCGTTTTGTTCTGTGATATTGTCCTGTAATTCTTGTAGTAATTGATTCTGTTTCTGCTGTAACTGATTGGATTGGTTGACAGCTAAAACCAAGTCTGCAACGGGTTTTGACAATTTAGAAATGGTTTTGACTAACACGCCGATGGATTGCTCCATTGTCTGTGTCTCCTTACGGTCATTTTGCAATGCCAATTCTACTTTTTGATGATCTCTTTCTTGTGCGACTGTCATGGAACTGACTGTTTTTGTCAGTTCCAAAACCGCTGGTAAGAGTGATGCTTCCAAAAAGTCTTTTGTTTTCTGTCCTTCCATTTGTTCTTACCTCCCAAACATACGAGCGAAGAAACCTTTCTTCTTTTTCCGTGAACCGTTTTGTTCCTCCGATTCTGGTTCCTCGTCCGTTTCATTCAATCCGATGACCTGAATGTCTGGGTCATCCTCAATGGCAACAGACTCGAAGTTCTTTGCATTCGCTTTGTGAGAACGTACCTTTCCTGTTGTAACAGGCTGTACTGGTGCCTCATCCTCATATGCATCGTCACTCTCGTCCTCGTCATAATCATTCGCATCATCTGAATCGTCCTTGTCATAATCATTCGCATCATCCGAATCGTCCTCGTCATAATCATTCGCATCATCTGAATCGTCCTTGTCATAATCATTCGCATCATCCGAATCGTCCTCGTCATAATCATTCGCATCATCTGAATCGTCCTCGTCATGGGCATTCTCGTCATCCGAATCGTCCTCGTCATAATCATTCGCATCATCTGAATCGTCCTCGTCATGGGCATTCTCGTCATCCGGATCGTCCTCGTCATAGAAATAAGATGCCTCTTCCTCTGTCGGACGGGTTTCTGGTACTTCTTCCATACGTGGTTCTTCATCTCGATTCGATGTGTTGTCTTCATACGGTACGTCGTCATTACTTGGCGCTTCTTCTTCCGATTTCTCAGCGAATAACTCTTCCAAGGATGTCTGCTCGATGGACATTTCTGTTGGGCGATTGCTTAAAAACTCATCAAAGGTTTCACACATTTTCGTTGTCTTTTCCTCATACGCTGCCGCAATGTGAACGACGGCTTCGATTTTCTTTGACTGTTCGGACAATTTTTCCGTTAAAAGACGAACCTGTTTCTCGGTCTGATCCATACGATCTAACAACTTGGTTTCCAACTGAATTCGTGTCTCGGCATACTGCTGTAATAATTCCTGAAGCCGTTCCATGGATTGGGACATGAATTCGACCTGATCGCCAATATCCATCTGATTCAACGTCTGTTTCAATTTGTCCAAAATGTCATATACCGTTGCTAAATCCGAACTTGCTTTCTTATGCAAGGACTGATTTTCTGTCATGTAACGAGCCTGCTCTACGGACAATCGATTTAAGGATTTTAAAATGGTATCTTCCCGTTCTTCCGTATTTCGAAATCTGTTGACATCACGAATCAGTGTCTGAATCATATTCTGGAGCCGTTTCTGGTCCTCTTTACTGTCGGACATCTGCTGCTCTAAAACCTCGTTTAAATTGGATTGATTCTGCAAGACCTGTTCGGTTGTCTGTTTCTGTTCTACTAACGCTCGACCAATTACAGAGGCTTTCTTATCAATTCCTTTCTTTGTGGCATGTAAGCCTGACATCTGCTCTGCAATTTGTGCTACGTTTGTATGTAACACATTTAACTGTTCTAACAATTCATTTGTATTTACGTTCTGCATTATCAATTCTCCTTTCCTGTCAACTGATTTGCCTGCATCAATAGGATATTTAATCGGCTGACTGCTGTTTGGAAACTTTCATCTACAGAAGATAATGTTTTGTCCAAATGGGTATAAAGTGTCTGGATATTTTCAATCATTCCATCCAAACGCTCCGAATTTTTTAAATACGTCACATTGAAGTCCTGAGTCTGATTGGCAATTTGGTCAACCTGTTGTTCCACGGTATGCAAAATCTCTTGTAACTGTTCTTTTGTCATAACTTTTTCATTCAACCCATTCACACTGGATACCAGTTCTTTTACTTCGTCCACTAAATTGTGTGCTTCTTGGGAGTAGCGGTTATTCTGCAGTTCTAATTTTTCAGAACTCTCTTTTAAAATCCCCACATAGGTTGTATAAACGTCTTCAATCTTGTCATACAATTCTGTGGTTTTCTGTCCATTGTCGTCTAATAATGATTTGATGGTTACTAACTGGTCATAAATCGTTTTTGTAATATCTCCCAATGCTCGACGATATTCTCCAAATTCTTCATTTGTCTGTACGCCGGTTTTCTGTTCCAACATCTGTAACATTTCTGAAATGGCAAGCGTTGTTTTCCCAATCTCATCCAACTGCTGGTTCTCATTTCGAATTGGATTTTCATCGATATGTTCCTTGATGTACGCTACCAATGCATAAATATCTGCAAGTTTCTGTTGTGCATTCATAAATTTCCGTCCTTTCTGCCTCTTATAAGGCAACAAAATTGAATATCATATGAGCAGCAATGGCACCGTACAAGCCAAAACTGTCATAAACAAAATAGAAACAAAGGGTCGGTGCCCAATATAATAAGATTCCTCGTAAATCACTGACCGGATGACAAACAACAAATAAAAGACCTGTTAATAAAACGCCTTTCCCGACACCAAATCGAGGCTTTGCCCAACGATCATAGAGGAAATAACGAAAACATAGTTCTTCCATCATTGGTGCAATTAAGACTAACAGAATGACCTGTGATGGATAATAGGCACTGTCAATACCCGGAAAGGCTTTGACCCAATAGGAATAGCCGATGGCTCCTGATAACGTGATGAGAATCAATAGGGCATATCCCAGTAATGCGTTTCGTCTCGGATACTTCCATTCATCTGGATGATCATGTCGTCGTTTTGGGAGACAATTTACAACATATCCATGTACATAATAAAGATAAAAAATCACATATACCAATGCCAATCCTATCCATGCCAATGTCGTGGCTGAATCATCATACAGATGTAGTAAATAGCTGTCATAAATGAAATATAAGATAATCAATGACATGGCTGTATAAAGGGGATGTTTCTGAAAAAACTTATAATTGGTTGTCAGCAGCTTTTTTCCTGCTTGCAGAGGGTGCATCGACACCCTCTTTTTCTTTTTCTGTTTTTGTTTCATGCTTTTATGTCCTCTCTGTTCGATCTAAGGCTTCCATGAATGCATTGTTGACCTTTTCTTTTGCCTTTAATGACCGAATCATAACTTCTTCAATGGTATTCTTTGCCACCAAATGAATGACATTGACGGGATGAGTCTGACCACTTCGATACAATCGTTTATTGGCCTGCTGGTATTTGTCATTGTCCCAGTTTGGAAAGGTGAACCAAACAATGGTATGTCCGCCTTCCTGTAAATTTAATCCATGTCCAACAGAGGCCGGATGTGCCAACATGACGGGTATCTCTCCGTTGTTCCATTTGGTAATCATATCCTGTACGTTACGATCTTTGGAATCCAATACCGGAATCCGATTCTTATACTTTTGTTCAATGCGAACACGATCACTTTCAAACCAGTAGAAGACTAACAGCGGAGAAGTTGCCGATTCTATGAGATTGTCCAATGCGACCAATTTTTCATCATGGAACACAGAAAAGGTATGGGTCACCGTATTTGTGTACAAAGCACCACCCGCGAGTTGTAACAATTTTGCACTTAACACATCATTGTTCGGTAGGAATAACTCCACACCCTCGTCTGTGGTATAAGTCACACTTTGACCGTCGCCTAACTCTTCGGCTACTTCGGTTTCTAAGGTTTCATACTCTTTTCGAGCATTCTCTGGTAACTGAATATACAAATTCGAAAAGGAAATTCCGGGTAGTTCAACTAAACCTTCTGTTCGCATAGAAATCGCATGTTTGGAGATATTTCGATAAATCACATCTTCTGCCCCAAACTTTGGCCCCCATTTTCGAACCTGTCCATTTGGTGCTGTGACAAGTGGAACAAAGAACTTATTCTGAAAATCATAGATGGTGTCCCCCGCCCATTTGGTGTCCTTTCGATTGATTAGCTTTAATTGATTCCAAACATTCAGCAAATGATTGGATGCCGGTGTTCCTGTCAAACCTAAAAACTTCTTGGCTCCTGCACGATAATATGCAATCATCTGATCTCGTTTATTGCCCGGTGACTTAAACATAGACAACTCATCAATGATAAGTACCTCAAAAGGCAATGGGATATTGAAGGAAAAATAATAGTCTTTGATTGGTCCCAACTGCTCTGGATTGGTCAAAAACAGTGTCGGTTTTTCCATTGGCAATAACAATTCTCGTAACAAGTTCTCCCGTTTCTTCGGTGTCAAACGCACATTGATCTTAATATTCCAATCATAGCCCCATTTTGCAGCTTCCCGACTCCATGTATCCAAGGCCACCATGATGGGTGCTACAATCAAAATTGGTTTGGTTGCATCAATTTCTTTGTGTTTGATCCATTCGTCCAGTAACACTAAGGTTGCTAAGGTTTTGCCCAGTCCCATGTCTACAAACCAACCAGCGCTTGGATGTGCTTTTCCAAAATCAATCATTTGCTGTTGATATGGCCTGACCGTTGCACCATTTGGTGTGGTCAGTAAGGTTTTTGGTGTGGGAAGCGGTGACACATCCGGTAACACAAATTCTTCATACTGTGCTTTCAATTGGGGTGTCTGAAAATCCTGCATGGTAAAGGTTACAGGTTGTGTCCCACGAAATACCCGAATGGTATCATTATAAATGTTGGCAAGAAATACATACAATACGGGAATGTCACTTCCATTTGGAAATAATAATAACATTCGATCACTGTCCCGTGCGAGAGCAGCAATGATGCCGGCTTCTTTTGCGTAGGGTTGCATCCAATTAAAAGGAAACTCGGTTGTGCTTATGATATGGCTTTCCTGCTGTACACCCCACACCTGTGAATTGGTTGTTTTTTTCGTGGAAAACACATAACGAACCTGTGCAAAATCCAACGGAAAATTGGATAACACGGTATCTCCTGTGGTTGCTGATTTGATGAGATTTAACATCGCCTGACTGGGATTCCGATGTAAATAAACGGCTGTCTTCATAGCTTAAGACGGGATATTGGTTCCCGTTGTCTCCTTTCCTTCTTTTTTCACAACGACATCCAAACCATTGATTTCTACGGAACCATCTGCTGGAATGACAAAATACTTCCGTCCATTTAATACCCGTGTTTCGACCAAGTCGGTTCGATCCTGTTTCACTTTGATACAAACATCCGGTAATGTGACTTCTAACTTCTTTGTATCCATCACATTTTCGGCGAATAAGGTTTCCTTCCCGTCCATGAGCTGTTCATAGATGGTTTCAAACTGTTCCATTGCTTCTTCGGAAACACCACTTCGTGTAAATGCGTTTCGAATCTCCTGTTTGCTCAATTCGAATGGTTCCTCGGTCTGTCTTTGTTCTGTGACTTCTTCATAGATCTGTTCATAAATTTCTTTGACTACTTCATAGTCACAGGATTCGCCCAAGGTTTCGGTAATCAATGTCTGAAAAACTTCCTTCTGCCTATCGGCTGTCATTGGAATCTTAGTCCCAAACATGGCGTCAATGAATTCTGGATAAATGTCTTTTGCTTTTTTCACATAATATAATACGTGATGGATGTCTGTGGTTCGATCCGAAAAGGTTGGAAATAAAAAGCCACTGAACGGCATCTGCATGACCCAATCCTGCAGACGATTCTCCATTCGATTCTCGGTTGCATTATAGGATAATCCCGGTGCCGATAATCCTACCGGACAAATGCTGCAAAGCAGACCCTCATATACATTTTCGGATGCATCGTCCATTGTAAAACCATCGGAGGTTTTTCCGGGAATGTCATATACCATATGAATCAAAATGATATAATAATTTTCCGAAAAGTCAAAGGCATCAATCACTTTTTCATAAAATTCTTCGACTAATGCTTCATCCTCTAAGCGACTGTTTCGTAATCGCAACAAAAATTCCTGTGTTCCTCCCGGCTCTTCCTGTGCTAATGGGAACTCCATATCCAATAACGTTTTTCCAAGAGAACCGGATACGGTTTTCTTAAAGATGTCCAAATACTTACATATTTCTTCCTCTGGTAAAGATAAGAAGGCATCTTTTCGTTCAAATTTCTTTTCTTTTTCATGGTCTACATAGCAGCCACAAATTCGAGTAATCACACTATTCTCGGGCTGAAATTGTTTTCGAATTTCTAATACTTCTTTCTTATTCACGAATGTTTTGTCCTTTCTATTTCATATAAACGTTCTGCTGCCGCTTTAAATATTCTTTGATGGGTTTGAATGATTTTCGATGATATTTACAAATCCCATGTTCTTCAATGGCTCGTAAATGGTCTGGTGTCCCATAACCTGCATTCTTTTCCCAACCATATTCCGGAAATTCTGCGGCACACTGTCGTAATAATTCATCATGTACGCTTTTTGCGACAACGGATGCAGCGGCAATGGATAAGGATTTCTGATCGCCTTTTATAATCTGTGTCTGTGGGATGTCTGTTTTGATGACCTGCTGATTGCTTCCATCAATTAAAATCCGAGTAGGCGAAATATCTAAGTTTTTCACCGCCTCTTCAATGGCATAGCGATTGGCAAGTCCAATACCAAAACGGTCGATGTATTCGACACTGGCAACACCAATACCAACTGCCACGGCTTCCCTTAATACGTGTTCTGCATAGGTTCGATGATATTTTTTATTGATTTTTTTACTATCGGTAATTTCCGGTAATTTGGCATTGTCCGGTAAAATGACAGCGGCTGCCACTAAAGGACCGGCAAAGGGGCCTCTGCCCGCTTCATCACAGCCTGCAACAAAACTATGCAGAATCCCTGCCTGCTTATCGAGCATATGCTGTTCCTGTTCAAATGTCATGTCAGGCATTGTTTGGTACTTCCTTTCTTCTTCATTTCTTTGTTCCATATTCCATGGAAATTCATCAAACCAAAACTGTTTTGATGTACTTGTGGATAACCGATCTCGAATTTCTCCGGGGCATAACTCCAAATCAATTCGATACTTTCCTGTTTCTGTTTTTGGCTCATCCAAAAAGATGAATCCCGTGATAATATTTTTATTATCATCCGAAAACATTCCCATGTCGGTCAATCCGTCAATCAAGGCTTTTACGGTTGGATACCAGTTTGGCGGATCCATACGCCGATTGGTTGGCGGTGCAATGTGTACAATGACATAACAGGGATGTTCTTCTGAAAATATTTTTTCATCCGTTAAATCCCCAACCTGTTGTCGTGCCTCCACGTTGGCAAGAGAACGTAAATGTTCGGTGAGTTTGCTGCGTATGTGGAAATGCATTCGGTCATTGGCGTTAATCATTTCATTGCCGGTATTTAAGTCTTGACTGCCTTTACTGGAACGCCCCAGTTCAAAAGAAACACAAATGGTCTCTTGCATAAAAAGTCCTCACTTCCTGTAGTATTCCTACCTTTTTCTATATTATAGCATGAGAAAAACCACGAAACAAGATGGTCTTTTACTTCGTGGTATTCTACTTAGTCAGGCACCATAGTTTTGATGCTTTCATAGGTAGCTGCTAAGGCTTCTACATAAGCGGTTTCCGTTCCTTCGGCAGCATGCATATTTAATTGTCGTGCAGATTGAAATTGCTGGGATTCATGATTATATACACCTGCAATATGTCCGGTAAACACTAAATTGTTCCAAGTATCTTCATCGGGTGTCTGTGCTTCTACAGCTAATAAATATGGGCGATAGGACTCCGGATACAATAGGTTTGATAAGTAATGAATGGCTGCCGGATAGGTTGGAAATGTCAGCTTCCCAATTTCTATCGGTGGTTGGTCTGGCTGCATAAAATTTTTTATAGCATATCCATTCTTTGTCTGAATGATTCCGTTAATGAGTGGTAGCATATTGTTTTGTTTCCTTTCCATTTGTTAATTGCTGTACCTGTTGCTGAAAATCCAAAGAACTGTCCTTCAATGGGGGCAATGGTCGTCCCTCTCGTTTGGATATCATTTCATGTACTTCTTCTTTTGTGACATTGACATGATAATGCACCATCCCAAATTGTGTGAGGGTTACGGAACTGCTCTGATCTTTTTTGCGATAAACATCCCCATAAGGTGTTTGCCGCCAATCACAAAAGCCTTGATGAATCAGTTCCATCAAAAACACTTCCCGCATTGTATTTGGGATATATCCTCTCTGATCTCGATTGGAATCCAACTGTAAGGTGTTGTTTGCAATTCGATGAATGATATTTCCCAAATCCAGCTTATTCAATCGTCCCGTATAATCTAAGTTTCGATTTCTACTGATCTTCATTGAACGTAAGGTATGTGTTTCCACATATGACTTTCGAGTGGGGTCTTTCTTTGGTGTCATGGAGTTGTCTTTTAACTCATATTGTTCATATCGCTCATCGGCATCATGCTGTTTACTGGTCAATGGCAAGTATAACATGGTCTGTCCCATTCGTCCCATATAAATGACCATGCGTTCTTTTCCAGACTGACCAAACCGATCGGTAAATGGTCTTCCACGAATTTCTTCCGGCTTATATCCATTGTAATAGTCACGCGTATTTTCTTCAAAAGGTACTCGCATGTTGATGATATCTCCACGCCGTAAGTCATGTAATTTTCGAGTTCGTCCTAATTGTACTGTCACGAGTATTGTTGCCTCCTTTCTTCGGTATCTCTTTCTTTATTATAACATGTTTCTAGTCTGCACTCCTATAGGGTGTGTCTTTCCTTGTCCCAACCGTTTCGCTATCTACCGATTCTAATAAAAACCCGTCATGGCAAAAACCAGTGACCTCGGATACATAATCCGATATTTCGTCTTCCTCAGTTATTGTATCGGGAAGTATGATCTCATTCGGAAGCCCTAATACGCGTACTGCCTCTTCATAGGTTTCATGTTCCTCAAGGTCAATGTCCCATTTAATATTCGTTGCTTTCAACATTTGTTTCTGTTCCTTTCCATCGATTCTGTCGAAATGTTCCCGAAAAAAAAACAGGTATGACAACTATTTGTCATACCTGTTTTAGATCTATTACCAGCCTCTCCATCTGTGGTGATAATCCCAAGAACGCTGAATTTGTCCTGTGACTGCGTCTGTCATACCGCCCCAAATGTTGATTGCTACATATACGGCCAATGCAATTGCAAGAATTACAATACCAACACTGAGTATGGTTGCAATTTTCATAGACCAGATTCCTAGTTTCATAACACGTTCACCGGCACTCAAATAAAACCAAGATCCGTGATTTACTTTTGAAATTTTCGCCGCACCTCTACTCATTATGTTTGCTGTCATACGATTCACTTCCTTTCCTTTCTTTCTGACTTTTCTTGAACATTTTTCATTTTTTTTTATTTATTCATAAGTGAGAGGGGGTTTGGGGCAGTGCCCCAAGGATCCGAAAATGGGTCACCATTTTCGGATTTTTTTAGCCGATTTCTTTTTGCTGTTTTTAAAAGGGGAGACAGCAAGCATCCCTTTATTTCGTAAATAAAAAGGGGGTTCGGGGGTTTACCCCCGAGATGTCCGATTTGCGTAGGCAAATCGGACCACCACAAATTAGGAAGTGGTTAATTTGGCTAAAATCCCCTGCATCAGTTCTAAGCGTAGTGTTCGAGCATTTTGACCAATCAGCTTTCGTCCCAATAAGGATTCGCCCAAACGACGAAGTTCGGTTCTTTTCCCGGCAGATTCTTCTGTGAGATACGCATCTAAATAGCGAAGGAATCCTTTGATCTGTTGCTCTCCCTGTTCCATCTGAAGCGTTGCAACATCCAGATACTGCTCTACTGGTGATAAACCATATGTCTGACATACCTCATGTAGCTGTTGTTGTGACATATGCAATAAACGATGATTCACATACAAACTCCGAATCGCTCGCTGGTTTTGTAAGTCAAAATACTGATCCATTTCTTGTGTTTCTCTATCTGTCATACACTGTTTACTCCTTTTGTTCTTGCCCTTATTATATCACAGGATATACGATCTCACAATGGGCTATCTCCTCTGCGAATTCCCTTTCTTTTTTTGCCCGCGAAAAATGGGTCAAACACCGAATTTCCCTTATGCTCTTCCACTCTCCCCAAAACACCCGCAAACCCCGTATTTCCGCCACTTTTCATCCGCCCATATCCCAAAACACCCACAAATCACACACCGACCTTTTCTGCGAGCCGTCTGTTCCATAGAACAGGTGGCGAGCCGGAAAATCATCCATGGCAGCAGGTCCGATGGGCACCCAAGGAACACCCAAATTTCCACCAAAAACCGACCCCAAATTCACCCAAATTGGTCTGCGAGCCGTCTGTTCGGCAGAACAGACGGCGAGCAAAAAAGTACACATAAGCACCACAAATATATCCCTCTAATAGCATACCCAAATAGGAACCTCTTTTATCCCTCTCAAATAGACCTCCCATATATCCATCTAACATAGGATGCACAATCCGATTACAACACGCAGAGAACAGTACCCATAAACACCCCACATAAGTAACCCAAATATCCACCCCATAAGATACCCACATATCAATCCTTATATGCAACCCAAATAGTTCCCACACATAACAGGTAATTCTCAAATTTGCGTGCAAAAACCGATCCGCACGATAAAATCAACGCACCCACATACACTACACGTATTCATCACCCATATAACATACCCTATCACATACCCGCATAAACCACCCTTATAATATACCCTCATAACTGTCATACATAGCACACCAAATAGATGAAACAAGTAATTCCAACAACCGCATCGAAATGTAACTGACCCTCTATAAGTCACCCATGTAAACCACCCAAATATATACCTCAATAGAACACCCTTATAACATACCCTCATAAATGTCATACATAACACACCAAATAGACGAAACACGCAATCCCAACAACCGTATCAAAATGTACTCAACACTCTATAAGTCACCCCTATAAACCACCCAAATAAGATACCCAAATAAACATCTCAATAGCGCACCCAAATACACACCGCAAATATGTCCCCTTTCGACCAACATGCCAATCGTACAATCAGAAAGGAAGTATCCATGAGATACAACGATAAATCACCCAAATAAGACACCCAAATAAATACCGCTATACTTCTCCAGTATGTGTGACCATAGCTTCCGCGAGCCGTCCATCCAGTGGGATGGGTGGCGAGCGAAGGCAGCAGGCTCTTGCTGTATCTTTTGAGGTATGCTATGCTGAAAGAAATCAAAGAAAGAAGGGACTACCTATGGCATATGAAGTGAAAAACTTATTAAACAATGATGACATTGAGCAGTTGGATCAGAATGGGTGTATGCGCGTCATTCAATACAAACGGGACTTATCCATTCTCCCATGGACGGCTGAGATGGCATATTATGCATCACAGATGGGCTGTCATAAACGACAGATTCTCTGTCAGTTAAATCAGCGTCCGGGTGTCATCGTACAAAATGGAATGATGCAGTGGATGCTTGGAGAGATTACCGTCGCAACCGATGTGAAAGGTGTTGGCGATTTGGCACATAAGTTCTTAAAAGGAGCGGTCACCAATGAATCGCCGATCAAACCAAGATACACCGGAAAAGGACTCTTTATGCTGGAACCAACCTATAAGCATATCCTATTGTTAAATGTAGCGGACTGGGGCGGTGCTGTCACCTTAGATGACGGAATGTTCCTTGCAGCCGAGGATACATTACGGATCACCACACAGAGACGATCGAATATATCCTCTGCCATGTTTGGAAACATGGGTCTTTGGAATACCATGGTACAGGGGAATGGAATTCTGGCAGTAGAATGTGATTGTACGAAAGAGGAACTGGTTGAAATCAATCTCCAAAATGATACCTTGAAGGTCGACGGCAACTTTGTCGTTGCATGGTCTTCCTCCTTACAGTTCACAACCGAACGTTCCACCAAAACATTGATTGGAAGTGCCGTATCCGGGGAAGGTCTTGTGAATGTGTTCCGGGGAACCGGAAAACTGTGGATGATGCCGGTTACGGGAACGTCTACCGAAGATCGAGCAGCCGCATTTGCTGCCCATGTGACCAACAACTAAAAAACCAGCAAAAAAAAGCTGTCGAGGAAAGATTCCCCAGACAGTTACCACAAAAAAAACCAGCAAAAAAAAAGACTGTCAAGGGAATCGTCCCCAGACAGTCTTTTTGTTAGTCTTTCACGGTAATCAATGTTTCCAGTAAATGCGGGGATAACTCCCAACAGTCACAGGACATGGATAAATCCTTGATTTCCAGTTGGTTTGGCATCTGGAACATGGCGCTGAGTGTGTCCTGTTTCTTTTTGCTATGACAATAAATACCCTGACAATACTTACAGTTGCGGCACATCTTTTTGATTGCGGGTTTCTGCTGTTTCAGTTTACCGAATGCACAGGTACAGCCTGAATCAACTGTCCGACTTTGAACCCCACCTCGTGCATGTCCCATATAGTCAAAGCCATCCTCCATAATATGAACGACCTCTCGTGTCTTGCCGCAAAACGGACAAATAACCGTGTTTGTTGTTCTACTCTCCAATCGATTTCCCCTTCTTTCTCCTACTCTTTACTCCCATGTGTTTAATCGTTCTTTGTTTGCCTGTAAAAATAAAAGGATCCATGCCAGACTGATTCCTGCGACAGCAATCCCAAGTCCATAGAGACCCTGTTCCACAAATCCACAACCGGCAAACACCCCATAACAAGCCAAACCGGTAAGTACACCTAAGATTTTATTTTTCCAATTTCTTCGCATTCCCTCATTCCTCGCATTCTCTGTGTTTTATCCTTCGTAGTTTCCGTTACGACATCCCATTCTTAGCTAATAGGTCCATGGCATTGGACGAAATAAAAAGCCGAGCAAATAAAGCAGGACAATTCCCAAAGAAGCAATGAGACATATCCAGCCAATGGCCTGTACAAATCGCGGACCATCCATACATTTGACGCCTACCCAGCCACCAATACCGAAGACCAGTAACACGATCCAAGAATTGAGATGCAAATAGCCAATAAAAAATAAAAGTCGTTGCATCATTTTTTGTCCCTCCTTTTTCGATCATTCTAATATAATGTCTCGGTACATCATTCGTCAATGTTACCCGATAACCGCACGCTGACGAAGACGTTCCAGACAACGTCCAAATGCTTCTCGGCGGTTTGCATGTACCGATGTATGTGTGAGCTTCCCGGTTTCTCCGGTCCAATACACCATATAATTGCCCTTTTCGGTGCGGCTGATCCCAACGGTTCCCGGCGTACGATCGGCCTCTGCCTGATCAACCATTTCCCCTAACTGCTCCTCTGCTGCAACTGCCAATAATGTTTTCTTTGTAATTCTTGTAATCATACTCATTTACTCCTTTTCTTTTAAAAAAAAGACCACTGGACAGTGCAGCCACAAGGCGAACCTCCAAGTGACACCCACCATCTACTTATGGTCTTTTTCGATGTTTTCTCTCGTGTTTTTCACACCACTTCTGAATCGCTTCTAACTGAGAAGCATCCTCCAGTTCCTATTCATAAGTAGTCTTTTCTCTTTGGTCTGCTCCATAGACCAATCCCCATACCAAACCGATACAGAGACCTCCAATCAATAGACTGATTCCCAGTCCCATCCTATCACTCCTATATTCCAGAACAGAGAATATGATACTCTGTATGTGCAGTTGTAATTTGATTTGTCTTTCGTAATAAGGCAACGGCTGTCACGTCTCTTCGAATCATATGCTCCATTCTCCTTTTCTTGTTATTTTCAAAAATAAAAGGGGGTTTGGGGGTGTCTTGCACCCCCAAGAAAAACCCAGACGGGTAGCCGTCTGGGTTCTATTCATCTCCCATTTTCCCCGCCAATTCATCATTGTTATATTTCCGATTTGTGCGAAATTTTCCTATTATTTTCTTGGCAATCCAGCCTTAAGATCCTTTGTTGCTCGTTCAGGCTCTTCCCTCAAATAATCATCCAATACATCCAAGATATCTTCCTTTTTCACCAGTTCCAATGTATATGGTTCCAGTGAGATGGAAAACACCCGCAGCAGGAGTCGTTCTCGGATTTCTTGTAATACCTGCTGTGTAAGATTCGTCTGCATGTAATAATCCCCTATTTTTTTGTTGTTTATTCTGTCATCCTTGTTCCATCTGGACCGTATAATACGCCCATGATTTCTGTACAGCCACGGCCAACGACTGCAATGGCATGCAATAACAGATCTCGGTCCTCCATAGACCAATCCGGATACAAGTCCCAATAATAACGAACCTGTGTGTCTAACAGGGCTGGATCTTTTTCCAGTAAGCTGCATAAATAAATGCGAACCTCTTCGTCCGTCATGGGTGTTCCCTGCAAATCCTTTTTCCATTCCATCTCTCGCAACGCCTCTCCCAACTGAAAACAAAGCGTTTCCATATCAATAACTGGCATAAAAATCTGACGCATCGATCCTATCCTCCTATGTATCTTTTTTTCTTATTCTGCGGGTAATTCCATCCATGTCAGTGTCTGTGCCATGGTCTGGATCTGTTCCATATCGGCTACCTGATAAAAATAATCAGATGTATCTTTCTTTTTGTATCGTTTCAACATGCCCATATTGGTCAGTAACCGAAAACAATTGACATCCACGGCAGCCAGCCACTCGGGCATCACTTTGCCTTGTTTACAAAGGTCTAATACCTTTCGTAATTCCCCATACGATACGGTGATCTTCCCATCAGAAATCGTAGTATGGGGACGAGTCTTGGTTTTCACCTGTAGGGTGACATTTCCCATTGGTACGTCCCGCACGGATTCTTCAAAACATTCTGCGGCCTCTAATCGCTCGCGAATGTCTTTGATACTCGCAAGTAATGTTTCTGGACGTACTAATACATACCAAAGCTCACCTGTTTTGGTGTCCTTCATCTTTTTGACATATCCTTCTTCAATCAATAAATTGTTGAAGACCGAGAAGGGCATCCTTGCTGCCGGAACACCCAATCGTCCATCGGGACATTTCTTTGCTTCTGCAAAGGGTGATAACATACGAAGTACCGTTGCTCCTGACAAAGGTGTTCCTGCCAACTCCACGGTCACTTCAATCTGACTTTTGATCTGCATAATAACTTCCTTTCTTTTGTTGCTTACTGGATTCGTTGAATGGCTGGAAGCACATATCCCTGTGTTTCCACCTGATAGGTTCCATCTGGGAGCGGAATGGCTGTTCCATAACCCATCAACTGTAAATAGGAACACACTTCCTGTACATTTGACAAATCCAAGGTAATCCCTTGATTTGTTACCTTTACGATCATATCATACCACATCCTTTCGTCTCACATAACCCGCTCCCTCAAACTCCTGTAAGATTTCCCTGCGATGCTGCTTGACATAAGGTGTCAATCTGCGAACATTGGAAAAGAATGCCGCATCCAGTTGTTTTTTCGACGTAATTTTCCCGGAATCATCCAAATTATAAGCAAAGGCAGGCATACCCTTCACATTGACATAGAGCCGAACCCCGTGCCAAACATTTAATGTAATATCCAGATAACCCATCTTCTGTAATCGGGCAAATAATGTATTCATAATCGGTGTTTCTCTCGTTGTCATCTGGCAAATGTCTCCTTTTCGTCCTTGTTTTCAAAAATAAATGGGGGTTTGGGGGTGCTTGCGCCCCCAAGAAAAAAGCCCCTGACGTAGGTCAGGGGCGATTTTGATGGATTCGGTTTCTGTTTCGTCTCCAGATAAAAAATCGAGCACAAATCGATCCGAGGACCGAACCCACCAAACAGCCAAGACCAATTCCAAGTAGCATTCCCAATACGGTCGCCATCCTATCACCTGCCACTCAAAATGTGATTAAATATGCTCACATCGAGATAATGTAAGTTCTCACGAACATTACTTACTATTTCATCGTGTATGCTTTGGATTGACCGAAATCATATCTACTCGCAAGTTCTTGTACACTCCATAGTCGTAAATTCCCGAAAATAGCCTTCGGTACATACTTACGTTTGCGTTTTAGTTATGCAACTTCGTAAGTTATCGCATCTCTCAAATTAAGTGCAGCATTGAAATCTCTGTCTTCGACATAACCACAACTGCATTTAAACATTCTATCTGAAAGCTTTAAATCTTTTTTGACAGCACCGCAGCAGTGACAGGTTTTAGATGATGGATACCATCTGTCTACTACTCGAAGTTCGATTCCATTTTCATTGCATTTAGCTTGAAGCTTTGTTCTAAATTCATAAAACTTCTGTGAAGCAACAGCTTTTGAAAGATGTCTGTTTTTCATCATACCTTTTACATTCAAATCTTCAATCGTAATATAAGATGGTTTGGTTTTTACTATCTCTGCGATTATTTTATTGATGTAATCAGTGCGAATATTATCTATTCTATGATGAAGTTTCTGTACCTTAAGCCTTTGTTTTTGTATATTTGTTTTTTGAGTGGACTCTCCTTTCTTTAAATTTTCATACTTTCGAGAAAGACTTCTCTGTTCTCGAATAAGCTGTTTTTCAAGTTTCTTTAATCTTGCAGATTTGTTAATGTTCTTATAAGTTTTACCATTAGAAACAATGGCAAAATCCTTTCATCCAAGGTCAATGCCAATTCCTGCATTGGAATTATTGGCTATCTTGTTATTTAAAATTTCTACAAGAACTGAAACATAGTATCTGTCAGCTTTCATTGAGACCGTGCCGCTTTTAATCACATATCCGTCTTTAGTTGTTGGAATATATCCTTTTTCTTTGATGCGAACCCAACCAAGTGACGGAATATTGATTCTGTGCCTTTCGCAACGACAATCTTTTGGATTATTCTTTACAAAATACATCTTTACATCAGATTTGCGTTTCTTTTTGAAATTAGGAAAAGCACTCTCGTGATTAAAAAATCTTGCAAAAGCAGTTTGTCCGTTATTTACTGCCTGTGTTACTGCTTTTGAATAAACTTCCTTAATCCACGAATACTCTGGATGCTCAGAAAGATATTCATGGTTAAGCCAGACTCTAAACTTGTTACTACTCATAAACGTTTCACCGTTGTCGTAAAGTTCTTTGTTATGAGCAAGATAGAAATTATAAATAAATCTACAAGTTCCTATCGTCTTATGAATCTTGACTTTCTGTTCCTCTGACGGATTTATTTCCGTCTTGAAGCTCTTTAGCAATTTCCACATCCCTTTCTATTTGTTTTTTATACTTACGAAGTCCGTACAACCTGCAAGAGAACACATGGAATATTGAAACAATATCCTGCACGAGTTCTTCTTGTGGTGATAGTTCTTCATTGTTCACTACCACGATGGTCGTATTGAACTTCGTACAGAATTTTTCAAACCAGTCGTAACCAAATCTGATAACTCTATCTTTGTGAGTTACGATTATAGTTTTGATTTTTTGTTCCATCACTTCATCTAATAATTCGTTCCACTTTTTACGATTGTAATTAAGACCGCTTCCATAATCTTCAATACACTGGTCTACAATAATACCTTTGGCATTACAAAACTGTCGTAAAAATGTAACCTGGTTTTGTAAATCATCTTTTTGATTTCTTGTAGATACCCTGGCATAAATAACTACCTGACGTTGGTCATCTTCAGTATTTATTCCTTTGAATTGTAGATATTGGTCATAAGTGTAATAACGTCTATCAGTTGGAGTCCGGTTTGCCTTTAGAGTTCCTTCTCTATCCCAACGCTGTAATGTTTTTACAGATACACCTAACAGTTCAGCAAAATCTTTTGGCTTGTAATTTGTGATATTTGATGTGTTCATAGTAATTTACTCCTTTGAGTATAAATTCGATTACTTAGGATACTCTCCTTGTTGTGTTAAAATCGAATATCAAACCAATCCATATCCGGACATTTGTGATTGATGCCGTTCAAGACTTTGATCGGCGTGCCTCCGGCCTGCTTCCACTCCTGCAGATTTGGATTGAAATCATCATATAAAAGGTCATCCAAACATAAGGGGCGTCCCAATGTCTGTTCTGCCACCATGGATTTTGTTACCTGTCCCTGTTCGAGACGTCTGGCCGCAACTACGAGAAAATGGTCTGGCAGCAGTTCTGGTAAATGCTCCTGCACCCAACAAATCTTATCGGCAGTATGTTCATAATAAGCGGCTGCTTCTGTAACACCGATACTGGTCAAGATGTAGACGGACTGGGGATGCTCCTGTAATCGCTGGCGAACAAATTCCACCATTTTTGTATGCGGTGGTAAGGTTGCGTAATAATGGGTTCCTGCAATTTTGGCCCACCATGGTTCCTCCTTTGTCGAGGTATACACCCAGCGATGATATAAGGCCAAGGTCCCATCCATATCAAAAAAATAGTTTTTCATACTCCAAATTCTCCTCAATTCAAAAAGAGACATCTTACGATGTCTCCACTCCTCTTAGCCGAAGAAATCCGATAAAGCCGGATTTGTTTCGACAACCGGCAATTCTTCCTCTCGCTGTAACAATTTCTCGCCTTCTTCGGTCAGTCGTTCCAAGCGTTCCAAGACCGTAGAAGACGAAGCTGTCGATTCCTCTGCTTCCTTTGGCACCACGTCCGATGCTGGTTTTGACACCACGGGTTCTGCAGGTGACTCGTTGGACGGTAACAGGTCCGGAGATAGTTTCACCCGCTTTCCACTGGCTGGTTTTGCAGATGTGGTCGGTGGCAAAACCTGATCTTCGGAAGTTTGCTGTTTCTTTCGCCGCGGACGGGTTGTTGATACAGAAGCGGTCAACACCGGTGCTGGTTCCTGCAGCAATCGCTGGATGCGTGTGGTCAGACGAGCAAGCGATGTTCCATAAACTTCCGATAACCGTAAGGTCATCCGAATGATCAGTAAAAGACTGCGTTTATGACTCCATGGCTTCTCCCGATAGCCAAAGGTGGAATCAAAATACTCCTGAATCAACGGCTGATCGATGGAAAACTTAAACTTAATCGGCGAATCGCCGTTGGGAATATCCGGAAGTCGTCCCTCAATCAAGGAATCTTCGATGAAACCAACCAACGCATCCACAGGAAGCTGTCGTTCCATCCCCAACTGACTGATACTCAGTAAATAAGAGGTAAAGGTATGTATGAATGGATAATTATCCTTCTGTATTTGTTTGAATGCCCCATACATGGGATGCAATTCGGCAATGATATACAAAAAAAGTCACTCCTTTCTATGTGGTATCCTTATTTTAGCACACGAAAAACGACCCCTACAAGGGGGTCTTATTTGTACCTATTATGTGGGAGGTTTTCTGTCGAAGATAGAAACAGATTGAGGTCCATGTTCGGGATTCTTCTGGAAGTTCTCCTGCATAGGCATAGGGTGTCAGTGACTGGGACTGTTTCTTTCGTTTCTGTTGTAAGAACTGCAGATACTGATACGGCGACGCCATATGGATCGGTGCCTGCTGGGAACAGAACTGTCCATCATAAGGTTCCCAAGGCAGGGAATCTTTACTTACTCGCTGTGACATGAAAGTTCCTCCAAATCTTGCAGCATCTGCAGATAAATGGCACGGGACGATAAGAGGACCAAATCGTTTGGGCGCTCCCACAATGCCTCATCCATTTGTTGGATCTGTTTCTGGTACTTCTGACGCAAGGCGGCAATGGCATCGATGGAAGGCTTCGCTGGTGTCTGTGCATTCAGTCGGGCCAATTCCTGTTCCAACAGATTTGCCCGTGTGCGAAGCGCTGGTACATAAGGATGTGTCAGTGGCAGGCGTAATAAGATCTGCATCACCTGAACCAGTTCCCGCTGCAGCTTCTGACGCTGATCGTTCAAATCCGATGTTTGAGGCTGTTTTGTGGCAGGTGCTTCATAGACAACGAATGCCTGTACCAAGTCGTCCGATAACCATTGATAGGAAACGGATTGTACCTGTGAAATGGCTTCGTCCCGTAACCATTGATTGATCTGTTGTACCAACTGCGTTTGATCGCAATCGAAAAATGTTTTCCTTTGTTTCATTATAGTTCTCCTTTTCATTATCGTTCTTTTGTATGTGTTTCGTTTTCTTGTTCATGGAAGGAATGCGAGAATATGGTGTGAGTTCAATCTCTGCAACCTCTCCGGGCTGTATGCTTTTGTTGTTTCAATTCAAAAAAGAAAGGGGGTTTGGGGGTGGTTATCACCCCCACGAAAAGACCCAGACGTAGGTCTGGGTCGAAAAAACGTTATACAGCGGGCAATTTGATTTCAAACATGCGTTTATGGAATTTTCTAACCGGCGTTCCATAATAGGATTTCAATTCTTCCCGCAGATTCATATGTCCGGCACCATATCGTAACAAAAAGTTCTTCGAACTGTCAAGATATAAAGTCTGTTCTTCTATACGAATGGATTCCTGCAACGTCTCCGGTGCCTGCTGGTTGATCACCAATCCAATCTCTGCTTTCAACTGTTCGATGGCTCCTTGTCCCACAACAGAAATCAATCCATCCAAAAAGGCAAATACGCCTTCGGTCTTTTTTTGTTCCAATTCCTGTCTTGTCTTCTGTTGTTTCTTTTGTCGGTCTAAGGCACCATCTGTGATGTCCTGCTTATAATCGTCCGGATTGTACTGATAATCGGAAAAGGCATATTCATTGCTGCGAAACACCGATAAAAAGTAAATGGCAAAACTTTCGGCATGTTGGGATACAAAATCATAAAATTTATGATTGCCCCACAAATTCAGTTGCCGTGCCTTTTCCGCCATAGACGATGGTTTTAACATCATGGGAAGAATTCTTCGCTTGATGGCTGAATCGGCCGAAGCAACGACCGGGGGATAATTGGTCAATACCAGATGAAAGCCCGAAAGCCTGTCCATCAAACGATCTCCATACTTAAACTCTTTGGACAGATATCCATCGGTCACCAAGGATTTGATGGCCGAGATATTTAATCCGGAAAAGTCATGGTCCTCACTGGTGACATCCCCACTCCAATTGGCCTCGGAATAGACACTCATTCGCTTGGTCGATAAAATGCTTGTCCCAAATCGATTCCCAGAGGTAAAAAAACTATCAAAATCGTCTTTGATATCCCGATAATGGGCGGTGAATAAGGCATTGGTCAGTGCATTGACGAGCGTGGATTTCCCACTTCCCCCAAAACTGGACGATAACACACCCAACTTACTGATGCGATCGTCATATAAAGGAAGATTGCTCAAAGCCGCTCCCATAAACCAAGAAAAAACAAATCCATTATAGTCATCAAAGAACACATCCAAAAATGATTCTACGAGCTGTCTCTCATCCCCAGACAAGTCCCGTCCCTCTGGATTTGGATAGGGAAGCCTTGCGGTGACCGGATGGGTAATCTCCGGGGTATCGGAAAATACCAGATATTCATTGACCTTTGGAAACTTCCGGCTGACCAACAAATTGACCTGCTTTTGTAAGTCCGCATAAAATGCCTGCCGATCGGTCAACTGTTTCGTCAAAACCTGTGTCAGATAGGCCAAATCATGATAACCACGACGTTCATAAGTGTCCTCGTCCAGTTCCTGTAACTGGGTCAGGAATTCCTGCAACTTTGTTTTCGCAAAGGCAACCGCCAATAACCGAAATTGATGATAAATATTGTTGCTGTCTTCCCCTTCAACTTCGGTAATAAACAGTCCAGTTTCCGGATGTACAAATCCAACGACTTCGATTCGATTCTTATTACTTGCCACATAAATCAAATCATCTCGCTGTAAATTGATGCGAACCGAAATGGCTGGCTGTCCTTTGTCCTTTTTATGTACATTTAAAAAATCAACATTCAAAAATAATGGGTCTCGTAATACGTGCATACACCCAACTCCTTTCCCTTTTGTCATTCTTTGTCTTCTCTAATATAGCATGTCCGATCAAAAAAGAAAAGATGATGTGCAATCGTTAGCACGGAGCAAACAAACAAAATCAATCCCAAAAAATCGGCCTATTTTGTATAGCTATTCACAGAAATTGTATGTTTATGCAATCATTGTTCTTATTCCCAAGACAGTTCTTGTCCGTCAAGGGAACCTTCCAGACACAAACAAGTGTTTGTTTTGGTTTCCTTTCATCTGGTTGTTGCCTCAAACAGACACTTCTGTGGCGTCCATCCCTCCAAAAAAACAAGATGTTTCATATTTTGTCCCCAACGGTTGTCCCCAGTATCCATAGAACCTCGAAAAACCCAGTAAATACAAGGGTTCCCACGGGGACAAATGAAATTGTGTCTTATAAATCCTTATTGTCTGACAATTCAAGAAATGCCCATTTTACGGGCTTTTTCCAACAGACACAAATCCGGTGTCCCCAGCATTTTCTATCGAACAAATATTCGATTTTTAACAAAAATTGGGAACAGCCTCCACTTTACCCATATTTTTACCCCGAAAATTGGGTTTTGCCTCCACTTTGAACAATTTTCAAACATCTGTTCGGTCATCAAGAACATCTGTTCTCCATAAAATCAACCAAAAAGAACGTTCGTTCGATAACAATGGGGACAAAAAGATGTGTTTCTGTCCAATTTCGGTCTGTTTTTATCCTATTTTTGTCCCCAAACGGGTATTTTTTCGAAAAAATTCCATTTTTTGCCAAAGTGGGGAATGGGCGTTTTTGGACCTCTAAAAACACGCGAAAAGGGCGTAACTACGGGCAAAATAAACACATTTGGACGTTTTTTGATGGGTGCAGTTTGTCCCCGGCAGGGGCAAACAGGGGACAAAATAAAATCCTTATTTTTCACAGTACAACACCTTGTAAAGCCCCGAAATAACAGGGTTTCAGAAATTGTCAGAATTGTTTGATGCGAAAATTTTGTCCCCGTGTCCCCACCCTATTCCTTTATATTTTACCTCTGATTCTTTTATCACATGTTATAAAGTTATGGGGAGCGGGGACAGGGACAAAAATGAAGCAAAAAAGGAAGAAATGGCTCAACCACGGCGTTTATTGGCATTTTATTTTGTCCCCCAAGAGACGAACACCTGTTTGTTTCAGGGGACAAAATATTTGGAGACAAAACCCAAGAAATGCAGTAACCATGGGGGTTAGAAGGTGTTTTTACACCCCCTTTCCGTTTGTCCCCTCGACAATCGTTTGCTAGGTGCAAATTTTCAAACTTATGTTCGATAATAGGCTTCAAACCCGCATGGTTACTGGGTTTTTCACGGGGACAAAATACACACTTACGGAATTTTTCAGTCTGTTTGCATAAAAGCATGCACTTTTCGCATATTCCAATTTTTTCCATGTTCGGATCCATCTGGATTGTGTTTGTACGTGTGCGAGGAAGAACAAAAGAGACTCTTGCAAACTGAGAACCAATGTGCGATACTAAGGATGAACGAGGAACAACCCGTTTCTTTGAACGTGTTTCTTTGAACGTGACACAACCCGTTCCTTTACATTCTTTGTCAAACAGCAGCAGAACCACATCGGTTCAGCAGCAGAACCACATCGGTTCAGCAGCAGAACCACATCGGTTCAGCAGCAGAACCACATCGGTTCAGCAGCAGAACCACATCGGTTCAGCAGCAGAACCACATCGGTTCAGCAGCAGAACCACATCGGTTCTGCTGTTTTCCTGTTTAGAGGGTCTTGCTGGGGATTTTGGTGCATGCTACAATACAGGGGAAATACTTCGAGAAAGGAGTCTCAAAATTTGTATGTTAGAATGGGATGGAAAACAATATTACAAAGCATGTGAAGCGGCAGAACTTGCCGGAGTCCATATACGAACCTTACGACGTTGGCTGGCCAATGGGAACTTGGCACATTTTCTGTTCCCCTACCGAAAGACCTTGCATTCCCCGATTTATTATCGGCTGGAGCCGCCGGATGATACGGATCAGCAATGGGAAGGGGAAGCGGTATATCACTTTCCAGCGTCAGATACAGAAAGGACGGTGTAACCCATGGAAGAAGAAAAACGAACGACGCCTGACTGTCTGTTGATGCAAGTCACCAAACAGGGTGGGTTTGGAAATACGGCGATCATCGGAACGATCACCATCCGTATGGCAGCGACCTTACTGTTGACCGTGGTACTTGGATTTGTGTTGTGGCAGACGCCGTTGTTTCAGGCCAATTGGCCTGCGATTTTTGCATATGCCGCATTTGCCAATATCATTGTGGGACACACGCCTACAGGTCGTAATATTCTGACCAATCTGTATGGCATTGTGTTCAAAAAACCGGCCAATATGATGGTAACCGAAGAAATGACCATTACCACCATGGGACATGGCATTTCCGAAGTGGATTACAACAATCCCAATCTGGATGTTGCTGCCTTTCGTATGGCAGGTACGAAAAATTATGCCTTGGTGTATAACATTACTTCGGGCATTGGCTATTGGAGTACCGAAGATGAAAAAGTAACACAGGCCCGACAGGTAAAATCCCTGTTCAATATGCTGGAAGGGGGCGAAGGGCTGGTGATTGTAGAGAAACAGGATAACGATACGGGAATGCTGAAATTAAAAACCCATTTGGAAGCCAAGGAACAGATTGATAGTGAGGATTTGGCAAGGATGGCGAAAAAGCGGAGTCAGCTTTTGTATAATGCGGGGACGTCACAGGCAGGTGTCAGTGTGCAGCAGTATGCAATTCTTCTGGTGAAACCGAAGAATGTGAATCGAATTGTCACCGCCTTAAAGAAATGCTCCCGTGTCACCCGGCCGGCAACCAATCCGGCAGATGTGCTGTTTGCTGCGATGGGCTTTGAAGGCGGCAGTGAATGGTGTGTGACCAAAGACAGGAAAGAAGGGGGCGAATAAACCATGGCATTTGGAAAACGAAAACATACAGACGTCAATGGACTGGATGTGTTGGATGACGTAAAGGAACCCTTTTCCTTTGCCAATTTTTTTGAAGACCATATTGTAGGACGCATCAAAAAAATCAAAAGGTGCTAGAAGAGAAAGGGATTCTTTTTTCTTTCTCTCCCCGTTTCAGCAGCGAAATCGATTGATCGCACAGCTATTGGTGATCGTGCTTGGGATTGGCATCGGTGTCATTCCCCGCAGTGCCCATCTGATTGATCAAGCCAAAGAACGAAATGCCAAATCCGAACTGGCCACCTTGTTGGAAAAAGAAGTACAGGTAACCTGCGGACGTCTTCAAATCCGTCCGCTTATGAGCAGTCAATTTCAGGAACAGCATTTGATGGCCTTTGTACTGGGATCGTCCAATGGCAGTCCCATTCCAAGTACCAATGACCGGTATGAGGTTACCTTGTCCGCTGCCCGTGGGGTTTCCTATCCAGAGGATGTGACCTATCGGTATGAAATATTGCCGATTTCCGATGACCAGCGATTGTTGTTGGTTTATACGGATAACAGCAAGCAGGATGATTCTACCGGAATTTATCATTTAAGTGTACAGGTCAAAGCCGATTCCTTAAAAGAGGAGGATGTGACTCCATTGGAAGTGGTGTTATCGGAGACACAGGAAACAACCGATCTGTTCGATGCAAAGGGCATGGATTTGTCCGTATTGACCGATGTGGTGTTAAACAGTCCAAATCAGCCGATCAAAGAAGCAGAAAAGGCGTTGGATGAAATGCTGACGAATTATACCATGGAAGTGGAACGAATCCGTAATCTTCCGCTGTCCGTTACGGTGCAGCCAACTGAGGAAGAACTGCAGGCTTATGTGAAGGAACATCTGCTCTATTCGAAGTTGACGGATCAAAGCACCACAGGGGATATCAAGGATATGCCAAAAGTACCGGAGACCGATGCTTCGGGAACTTCCAGTCGCACCTTGACCTATGATGTGGGCTTGGTGTATCAGGATACGACCTACACCAAAGATTATTTGGACAATCAGAAAAAGTCGCCCCAAGTTACATCGGGAGAAACGACAACCGAGACGGAAACTTTGACGGATGAAGAAGAACAGATTCTACAAAATGTAACGTCCCTGCAGACCGCCGCAAATAATGTGCTGCGCGCAGCCGAACGTTTGAATCAGGCAAGACAGACCAAATACAATGCCTTAACAGATTTGAAACTGATGCTCAATCAGACCGTGTCACTGGATCGCTTTTCGAAAGCGAAATCGGTTGGAACTGCGGAAAACTAAGAAGAAACAGACAATGGTGAGAGCCACTTGTCTGTTTTTTTTGCTATCTGTTATACTGATAACAACGAGAATTCTGGCAAGGAATGGAACCTGTAAGGAATGATCGAGCGGTAGGGATCGGG
>ENA-OQHL01000297-OQHL01000297.1-human-gut-metagenome-genome-assembly--contig:-NODE-297-length-39420-cov-6.893213_pt1 | contig 39420 bp, 30 predicted proteins | sample MGYA00242565_ERZ504723 | MGnify/ENA primary metagenome ERZ504723 (study PRJEB26092, sample SAMD00036211) | human gut metagenome | host: Homo sapiens | study: EMG produced TPA metagenomics assembly of... | reverse complement strand
AACACGGGCACTGTTTGAACGCAGTGAGTTGTGCAGGAGTGTTGGCGGATCAGCGTTTTGCAAAAAATCCGTCAATGGAATTCGTTTTTCGTACCTCTATCTTTTTTATGTTTTTATGAATACTCGATACATTTCCGTTATACAAAATTAAAATTTTATACTTCTACCATATTCATCTGTTTCTTTCATACACTGAATAAAGCTTTCCTTCGTAACCCCAGCATTCTCAGGTTTGAAGTCCCATTCTGTAGTGGTCATTGCTTTCTCTGCCATTGCATCAAAATCATCTTCTGTGATCTCAATGTCTTCAAAGCATACCGGCAGCCCCATACTTAGGTTGAATTTTGCGATTCGTTCTCTTTCTTCGTATTCTTTTCCGAAAGTTAACAGACATAACACACCTAATGATACGATTTCTCCATGTAAATGTTTTTCTCCGCCTTTTGTAATGGTTGATCCGTAATATACACAGTGTGCAAGGCTTGAGTTATAGTAATATTTTGGTGCTGCACTTACCATGTTGGATACTAATCCTGTACTGATGATGATGTCTAACGCTACCTGTTCTAATTCATAAGATACTTTATTCGCTCTTAAGTCGTCTAATGCTTTCTTTCCATATTCAACAAGTGGTGTTGTACAGATCTTGCTTAGCTGTACTCCCATCATTGGTGTATGGGATAATTCGTCTTCTTTGGATGCAAATACTGCTTCACATTCTTTGCTTAATGCATCTCCAATTCCTGCCCATAATAATTCTTCTGGTGAATCAGCGATGATGGATGATTCGATGAATGTATGGTTTGCATTCTTTGGATAGTAATATTCTCTGAATGATCCATCTGGGTTATAAATTACAGAGATTGCTGTGACAGATGCACAGTTTGATGCTACGGTTGGGAAACAGAATAATGGTTTATCCATTTCATTTGCTACATATTTACATGTATCACAGGCACGTCCTCCACCGACTGCGAAGATCATGTCTGCTTTCTTGACAACGTCCATGTCAATCAATGCGTTACCATTTTCATAGGTAGAATCACCACCGTACCAGATAAAATCAAGGATTTCTACATCGGAATCTTTAATTCCTTCTAAAATCTTATCTTTTGCTTTAGACATTGCGATCTTTCCACCGATCACAACAGCTGTTTTTCCATAAAATCTTGTTGTATGCGGAATCTCTTTATAACATCCCTCTCCGATCGTATAACTTGGTAAATTCACACTATAATAACTCATCTTGTTCGTTGCCTTCTTTCTCTTTATTCTTTTGACTCTTTATATTGGCTACATTATAGTCCTCAATTCTCAAAAAATCAAAGAATCTTGTGTTCTTTTTCTTATTCATGAATTTTATTCCACATTGATAAATTTCACTTGATTTCCATGCAACTTTATGACATCCACAAGATCAGCAAGTTTCATCCAGATTGTTGCTGTATTATCATTTGGATGGACCGCAATGTATTCATATTCTTTCAGATCTTCGTCAAAGAATACCGGAACCACACATTCCTGATCGTTCAAAACGCCTAACGGCGAAACAGATCCGGGTTCAATATTTAAATATTTCATTAGACGCTCGGCTGAGGCAAAACTTAGTCTGGAACTTCCAATCTCATCTCTTACTTTCTTAAGGTCTGCCTGCTTGTCTTCCCGAATGATCACAAGAAAATGATGCTTTCCGCTTCCATCTCGTAAAAATAAATTCTTAGCCCCTATTCCGTTCTCATGATTCCACAGGTCAGAGTCTTCGATTTCATCGACTGTATATACCGCTTGATGTTCAAACATTTCATATTCGATGTTCTGCTCATTTAAAGTATCTAACACGATTTTTCTATTTTCATTCATTTTATTCATTATCTTATCTGCTGCTGTCCGCTTGCTGCATAAATCTCGTACCATTCATAATGCTCTAATTTAACATCCATTGCTTTCACTGCAGATTCAATCCTCTCAACCTTTCTGCTTCCAACGATCGGCATTGCCTGTACTGGATGATACATGATCCATGCATACACGATCGTATCTGGTTCACAGTTATGTCTCTCAGCGATTTCTTTGATCTTATCCATTGCTTTCTTACATTGTAGATCATCTTCTTGAAATAATCTTCCTCCTGCAAGTGGTGACCATATCATTGGATGAATTTTATTAACTGTCAGATAATCCATCATTCCAGAATTGAAATGTTCAAAACATACTGGGTTCCATTCAATCTGATTCGTTACAAGTGCTCCGTCAACTGCTTTATTCATTGCATCAAATTTAAATGGATCAAAATTTGACACTCCGATTTCTTTGATCAGCCCTTCTTTCTTCAGATCCAGCATTGCTCTGCCTGCCTCCCATGGATCTAAAAGAGGGTCTTCTCTGTGAATTAAATATAGGTCAAGATAATCTGTATGTAATCTCTGAAGACTTTCTTTACAGGATCGTACGATTCTATCATAAGTTGTATTATAATACCCAAATGATTCTCCATTAATTTCTTGTTTGTAAATTCCTGTTTTTGAAATCAGCTCTACTTTTCCCCTTAATGCCGGATCTTTGGCAAATGCTTCACCTATCTGAGATTCACATAAAGTATCTGCATAAATCTCTGCTGTATCAAAAGATGTTACACCTAAGTCTATGCTTGATTTCATGTTATCAATAAGTTCGTCTGTTGATAATTCCCAAGTATCTAGTCTCCAAAAACCTCGGATGATCTGAGATAAGGAAAGGTTATCTGTTAATTTAATCTTTGTCATATTAGTATCCTTTCTGTTTTTCTTTCATCATAACATATTTTCTTTTAACAACGCATATTTTTTTACCTGCAGGAGCTTGTGATTTCTTAAGGTTCCAGGGACCTTAAGGTTGGCGGAACGTTGACAGACAAAGAAACATGGACGTTGGCACGAATCTGTAAAACATCATATTACAAATACAAAAGAGAACTGCAGCAAGAACTACTTCTGGAAAAGGGGACTTGAATTATGCTAACGATTGAAAGCTTAATTGCTGTACTATCATTGTGTATCGCATGTTATAGTCTTGGCTACAATCGCGGAAAGCATGATACCAAGACAGAAAAATGATCGCCCTAAACCTGTCAATTTAAGCGATCATTTTTTGATTCATTAAATATCAGGTGACCGTCATATCGATAGCACCTTTTTCTATTATTATAATATCATTTCATTTTTTTATGTCAAGACTTACTCCATTAACAACATAACATACTTCTTTCATTGTTATTATTCAACAGTTAGCTGGACATTAACTAAAAAAGAAAACCTTCAGACAAGATTTTTTAGAATACATGAAACTTCAAAATGCGTATACTATAATTCCAGCAGTAGTCAAAATAAAATGAATAGTCTGTAACGACAAAAAACGAAGACATTGATACCGTAGACCTTATGTTATCTGGCAATTTCCATATCTTGTTCTTTTTTAATATTACTACTTCTGCTTTTCTGATTTCTTCACTCTACACTCTTTTATTGTGTTATTAATTCCTTGTTTTCTGACTTCGTAAAGTCTCAGGGAGCTTAAGTCCCTTTTGGGACCTTAAAACCCTTCACATTGGCACCATTTACCACAAAAAATCGCCCAGACCGCTAAAGTCTGAACAATTTTTTGTCACCATGATCTGTAAGTCACTTACTCAAGATCTTTCTTTAACACACCTATTAATAATGCGGTAAGTACAACTCCAATTGCAATTACGGCTAAAAACATAACTGCATTCTGTACAACTGGAAGTACGAAAACTCCACCATGTGGTGCTGGGCATCCCACTTTGAAGAACATGGATAATGCTCCTGTAATTCCAGATCCAATGATCAGAGATGGAATGATTGCTTTTGGATCGGCTGCTGCATATGGAATTGCGCCTTCACAGATAAATGATAATCCCATAATGTAATTTGCTTTTGCTGCGTTTCTTTCTTCCTGTGTAAATTTCTTTTTGTAAAGGCTGGTTGCTAATGCGACACCAACGGCTGGAACCATACCACTTGTCATTACGGCTCCCATGATCTGATAGTTTCCTGCTTCTAACATTGCAAGGCTGAAGGCATATGCAGCTTTATTGATTGGTCCTCCAAGGTCTGCTGCCATCATCATTCCAAGTACTAAGCCAAGTAAGATTCTATTTGCTCCTCCTAAATGATTTAAGAAGTTTGTAATGATCACATTCACTTCTGACATGATTGGATTTAATGCTACAACAATAATCATTCCTACAACGAAAATACTGATCAAAGGATAAAGTAAAACTGGTTTTAGTCCATCTAAAGATTTTGGAAGTCCCTTAAACAGTTTCTTTAATCCATTAACAACTGCTCCTGCTAAAAATCCTGCAACTAATGCACCTAAGAATCCACTTCCACCATTATAAGCTAACATACCACCGACAAGTCCTGGTGCCAGACCTGGGCGGTCTGCAATACTATAAGAAATGTATCCCGCAAGAATCGGAAGCATTAATCCAAAGGATGCACCACCAACCTGATTGATCCATGCTGCAATCTGATTAAACTGATCACTATCTGCGGATGCTGAATTGATTCCCCACATGAAAGAAATTGCGATCAGAATACCTCCACCTACAACTAATGGAAGCATGTTAGAAACACCACTCATCAGATGAGAATAAATTCCTCGTTTTGCTCCGGTTTCCTGTGTCTCTTCTTTTTCATGATAAGCAGGTTCTTTTAAAGCTTTGTCAATCAATACATCCGGCTCTTTAATTCCCTGTGTTACAGATGCAAATAAGACTCTTTTTCCGTTAAATCTTGCTGTTTTTACTTTTGTATCTGCTGCTATAATGATCGCATCTGCCTGTTTGATCTCTTCTTCTGTCAGAATATTTTCTGCTCCAGATGATCCATTTGTTTCAACTTTAACCTCATATCCTTTTGCGATTGCTGCTTTTTCAATATTTTCTGCTGCCATGTATGTATGGGCAATTCCTGTAGGGCATGCGGTAACTGCAAGGATTTTCTTTGTTCCACTCATAGTTTTTTCCTCCTTTTCGTTTAAGTTTTTCAGTATCTGATATAATTCATCCTCATTTTTACTGTTTCTTAAACTTGCCACAAAGTTCTCATCGGTTAATTTTCTTGATAATGTCGCAAGATATTTCAAATGCTGATCCCCCGCATTTGGCGGCACTGCAATCATAAATACCAGATGCACTTCATTTCCTTCTAATCCTTCATAAAAGATTGGTTTTTCAGATTTGACACATGCTACCGTCGGATTCTTTACTGCCTCATTTTGTACATGCGGAATTGCTACCCCGTTTCCTACTCCGGTTAACGATAACTCTTCACGTTTCCATAACCCGTTTTCTATTTTTTCTATTTCATCATTTTCTATTTGTCCCTGTTTCGCCATAAATTCTGCCAGAAAATGAAAAAGTTCTTTTTTATCTTTGATGGATTCAACCATACAAATATTTTCTTTCCGAATCATTTCCATAGAATTTCTCCCTTCCCGATCATCAATCAGAAATCTTATCAATCATGTTGAATAAAATTTCTCCTTCTGGACATACATTCCAAATCTCCATAAGTTTTTCCCTGATCTTTGATGGTTCTTCATCCTGTGTTCCGCACTCGATCAGTTTCTTGATAAACTGTGCACCTTCTGAAATGTCTTTTTTCATCTCCAGTAACTGTACCAATGGTTTTACAAAACGTTCTTCCACGGTTAATTTTTCCCACAGATTCCTTGCAACTGTCGTAAGTTTTCTTGGAATCTTATCATTTTGGAGTCGTTTTCTGTAAATTTCCTGCCATTGTTCCAGCTCTTCTTCGGCAATATGATACTTTTCATGCAGCAGATCTTTTAACAATCTCATGTAAGGTTTGATCTGTTCGTTGATCTTATCATTTTGTGCTGCCTCGTATAAATACGTCAGTCCTTCTTTCTTTGCCAAAAATGAAATAGCATCCGCATAAGAATTTAATAAATAACGTTTTCGATAGAAATGTCCTTCCACATTATCTATACTGTTGATATATTCGATTCCGGTATCTTCTAACACTTCCCGGTCAACACTTAATTCATGAAATTTCTCGCTTACGATCGTCATATCTTCACTATTCATAGAACAGATACGGTCCACAATCGTGTTCGGGATTTTAATGTCCAAAATATTCGCTTTTTGTTTCTCATTGCATTGTTCCAGCAACAGTTTTTTAAAATAAGTTCCTACATTTTCTACATTTTCACAACAAATGATCGCTTTTCCTGTACAGGGCTCATCTCCCCATACTTTTAAGATCACTGGTACCAGATACTTCAGGTTTTCACGTTTTACGGAAGTTGTGATCGTATCTGCATTCTTTAAAGTTTCAATCACTTCTTCCTGTTGTGTAATTGAAGATAATGCCTTAAAGACTTCAACGTGTTCTTTCGGGTCTTCTCTGTCTGAAATCTGCAGATCGTATCCCCCGTCTTTGCGAATCTGATCCAGAATCTTTTCATTCGTGTCAATTGCTGCCAATGTTCTTTTGCTCTGATACAGCAGCGGCATAACCAATCCTCTTCCTAAAGCCCCGCATCCAAAATGTACGATTGGTTTTTCGTTTTCCATAATCTCACTCTCCTTTTTTTAGTTTCTTATATAATTTTTCTTCATATTCCCGATTCCAGCCCGATGTCTGTGCCCCTTCAAACTCTTTGTCGTAATCTCCGATCTGATGAATATCTAATAATGGCAGATCATCTAATTGTGGGTATATGATGACTTTTCCAGGATATTTTCCTTGGCTCACGGCTTCGACTGCCTGTTTCAATGCTTTGAATCCTGCAATCGCCATAACATTTTGATCCGGATGATACTGTCCTGCCTCAATCTTTCGTAAAACTTTCTTCTCATCTTCTACCGTAGAACCGCTGCTCGCATTAATCCTTGCTCCATAACTTGCCACATATCCAACTGGAAGTTTTGCATAGCTTCCGTATTTGGTTCCTGAAAACAGGATTAGCATTCCGTCTTTCTTAAGAAATGGAACTGCATTCTCGACAGGCTCGGTGCCTGGTGCGCTGACAACAATATCATCGAATCCTTCTTCTTTACAGTAACTCCTCAACTCCTTTCTCCAATCAGGATCTTCCATTGCTACAATATTTAATTTCACCTGATGTTTCTTCGCAATCTCTCCAAAATCATCGAGTAATGCTTCCAGTCTTTTTCTTCTTCTTGCTGTTACAACAATCTGTCTTGGCGGATTATCCCTCATGATCGCCCGTAATGTATGAATCCGTCCCATTGCTCCGGCACCGCCCATTACAAGCAACGTCCCTCTGTCTCTTAATTCGTATCTTTGTTTTTCTTCAAGGAAAGCATCTGACAGACGTTTGCTGGTTGTTCCGATCCAGTTGTTTTTTCCATAATGTATTTTGGCAATGTCTACTTTGATCATCTGATCTGTTTCTTGTTCTGCCAACCAGCAGATCAAAGCTGTATCTGACATATGTTCTAAAATATCTTCGAATTCTTCATTTTCAATATTTCCTACTATTAAAATATCTTCAAATCCATTTTCTGCTTCTTTCCATGCATCATTTAAAGATGTAATGTCAACTGCATTTTCTGGATATTTCTTTGTTTTGTTTCCTTTGGAAAATATGACAACTTTTTTATGCTCTAATTCTTTATCCAGCATGTATTCCTGATCTCCTTCTGGTCCAATATAAATAAGAATAGAGCCCTCTTTATCAAACTCATTCCTTCCCCATGCCCGATAAGAAGCTTCCGCACAGGCATTTGGTTCTAACTGGGCTATCGATGCATAGCTTAGATTCTTGTCTACCTCAAAAATCGTTTCTCCCTGATCAGAATAAAAAACAGGTTTTGGCAGTAAGATGTAATGCTGCATTCCGCCATCTACATTTACTCCCATGCAATAACGAACAGAGCTCATGTAAACGTCCGGCTGAACCCCGACTCTCATTCCCTTTTTCCAACGATCTTTCAGGTTCTCTCCTACTTCTTCAATTGTCAAAGATAATTCATGTCCTAAAATTGCAGGATCTTTATGAAAATCTCTGTTTTTAAATAATGGGTAATCATTTCCCATTCGGATCATTTTGATATCTGATGCGCACAACGCAACTGCATCAACTCTCGCTAATATCTCATCTTTTCCTGGCAGTTTCATTTCATATTTGGATGGTTTCCCATTAATTCCGAACGTTTCAATGCCATTTCCAAGATAATACCACGCATAATTCTCTTTTGGCATAACATCCTCCTTATCAAGGTTCGTAATTCTTCCAGATCTCATCTGCAACTGCTGGATTCGTTACGAATGTAAACTTTTCTTTATTTTCCTCATATTGTGTATAAATCGGAACACCTGCTTTTAATCCAAATTCTTCATATGTTCTTGCTTCTTTTACGACCAACTGTGTTTCTTTATAATTTTTATTTTTCTCAAATATGATCTCATCATTTCTGACTTTTGGAAAATATGCAACACCTTTATGTCCTCTTACATCTTCATAATCAAATCCGTAATCTCTGACACACCATGCGCCAAATAACATTGGTACTTTCGGATCTGCGTTGATCGTGCAATGAGCCCATTCCGGCGGAACGATCACAACATCTCCTTCTTTTGCATGAACTGCGTAACATCTTCCCGGATCATCCTTTGCTGTTTCTTGCATATAGATGTAAGCTTCTCCTAACCATATTTCATATACTTCACAAGTTGATGCATTGCAGGATGGAGAGATTGCATGAATATGTCCCTGGCTTCTTACTGGTTCTTCACCGACAATTCCATCCCCGAAGATCATAGCTCCATATAACAGATTTCTTTTAATCAGATCTTCTTTGTCTTTTTCTTTCCCAACATCCATTGCGACTGCATATACATATTCTGGACCGTCTACATTTGGATCACTTAGACTCTGTCTGATATCATCGAGTTTTCTCTTCTCTGTTATTGGTCCAAATACATCTTTTCCGTATATGAATTCCATATTATCTGTATCTGCTTTAATATCAAATCCTGTATTCATATCTTTCTCCTTTATACCTGAACCGTTGCTTTAATCACTGCAATCTGTTTGTTTTCTGATCTTCCACATGGTGTGATTTCATATTCTCCTACACATTCCGGAACGATAAAAGTCTCTGCATAATGCACAACATATGGTTCAAAACTTCCATCGACTGAAGTAATCACGGCCTCTTCTCCTTCGATCAGATTTAACATATTGACGGATTCTTCTGTATTAAATGTTGTTTTCTTATCAAACCAGTAACGCTTTGTTTCTATGAATTCTAATTCATGTAATCCTGTTTTCTCCACTTTCAGATCTTTTGTACCTTCTAACACTTTGATGTCGCTGATCAAATTATCCTTTACCCATTTTGTTGTTCTGTCATACTGGATAGAGTGGGAACCTCGTTCAATATTGACCGGTCTTGGTTTGCCATCCAGTCCAACTCTTCCCCAGTCCCATAATTTCATTGTGAAAATATATGGTGTTGCACTGATCTCAAGCACCATCGCGTCACTTCCTGAACAATGGATCGTTCCAGCAGGGATCAATACATGATCATGTTTTTTAATCGGAATCTTATTGATATATTTCTCAGCATCAAAAAGTTCCTCTCCTTCTTGTGCTTTCTCCAATGCTGGAATCAACTGATCTGCTGTAACGCCATCTTTCACTCCAAGATATACACAAGCTCCTTCGTCTGCATCCAAGATGTAATAACTTTCATCCTGTGTATAATGCATTCCAAAATTCTGCTGAATGTATTCCGTCAATGGATGTACCTGCAGGGATAAATTCCCGCCACCCATTGTATCCAGAAAATCAAAACGGATCGGAAACTCTGCTCCGAATCTTGAAAATACCTTTCGTCCTAACAATTCTTTTGGTTTTTGTTTTACCAGATTCATCGCTGGCATTTCGATAATGATATCTCCGATCTTTGCATGAATGGAATTCTCTTCTGGCACTCCGTCAAAACACCATGCAAAATTATTTTCTTTTCGTTCCAGTTGGCATACTTCTTCCATCCATCGTCCACCCCAGATTCCTTCGTCAAAATATGGTACAAGACGAAATGGCTGTTTGGAGAACTGCTCCATGATCTGATCAAATGTTGCTTTATTAATCATCTTCGGATCATCTTTTACATTTGTATCCAAAAGAAAATCCATCTGGTCAAAGTTCTGCACCTTATGCCGGTCTAACATTCTCCATTCTACGAAATATCCTCTTTTATATTTTCTAAGAATGTCCTCATCATAATTTCCAACACCCCAGTTATCTAATTCTCCGCTTCGGTAACGAAGCTGAATCTCCCAACGACTTAAATCTCCGTACACAAGAAGATCTGGTTTTGCAAATAAGGAAGCTCCTACACCGTATACAATCAGAACTCCTTTCTGAAACTGTTCGATCTCTTTTTGTAATTCTTCCTGTCGTTTCTTATCATAAAATTCAGACATTGTATGGGTTCCAAGAACTCCAAAGACTCTGTCATCTGTAATATGATGATGTAATAATTGTCCAAGAATCTCTTCTTCTATCTTGGCGATCTCACAGAATATTGATCGCTCTGGTGCAATCAAATCAATCAGTTTCTCGATTTCTTTTTGTCTGACACCATGATAATAATCAATGACAACTATGACTCTCTCTTTCTGTAATTGTTTTATCCTCATCTTCAGACAATCCGTAATCTCTTCAAATCCTTGAAATGCCTGTGCATCTTTTTGTGTTATTTCTAAATAAGGTTCTTTATCATAATTGGCTGTCCGTCCGTCAAAATACATTTTATTCTCCTTTCATTATTACGTTATAACCTTTAATTTGTTTTTATTATAATGTTATAACATTAGATTGTCAAGCATTTATTTCTTATAAATCTTGTTGTATTTTCTTTGCAGGACTCTCTGCCACAGTGCAATCCCTTCGGATGGTTTTTACGGAAAAATTTAAAAAGCCGTAAACAATTGCTTTGATGTTGCAACTGTCTACGGCTGTCTGGCATTTATGATATTTATTTTGTTAATACGAGTGAATATTTGTACTTTCCAGCTTTATAATATGTTAATGTGTATTCTACATGATTTTCATACTGATCAAACGATCTTCTGGTACGGAATAAGACTGCATCTCCTAATTTGATCTGCAATTCCTTGCTGACCTGTTGATCGGCAAATCCTACTTCAATATCTTCAAATGATTTGCTGACAATGATCTTCTTCTCTTTTTCAAGATATTCATATAAAGAACCTTTATAAACCTCTTCATCTACCGTCAAATCCAAAACCGCCGGCATATACGTAAAAATACTGCAAAATGGCTCATCTTCAATATAATATACACGATGAAGTTCATAAACATTCTTTCCCTTTTCAATCTCTAATGCATCTGCAATTTCTTTATCTGCTTTGACAACAGACATGTTAACTGAATGCAGAACATATGGGATATTCTTTTTCTTCATTTCATTTGTAAAATTACATAATGAATTCAAATTCTCTGCTATTTTCTTCTTAACGATTCTAGTCCCTTTCGCTCTTTCTCTTACAAGATACCCATCACTTACCAATTCATCAATCGCCTGACGAACTGTAATTCTGCTTACCTGAAATAACTCCTGTAACTGTTTCTCTGTCGGAATCTTATCTTTATAAATGCCTTCTTCAATATTAGAAAGCAAAATGTCTTTGATCTGAGCGTATAAGGGGCTCGCTCCTTTTCCGCTCTCTAATTTGTATCTTTTCATGTATGAATTCCTTTCGTATTGTCTTTGGTTATTTCATTATAACATAACGTTCAAAAAAACGGAAGGCTGATAATTGTTCAATACCTGATTCTCTATTTTCTATTCTCTTCCTCAAGAGATGGTATCCTTAATTGTTTTTTTGTATATGATTCAATATTGTTTCCTGTCTTGATATGGTATTTGCTTTGAATCTTTTGATATGTTAATTTCTTTTGATATATATTTTTTCCAGATAATCCACACATACGATTTAATGTCTGATCATGCATGATCACAAATCTACGTTTACCCTTCTTATCCTTGGCAGTTTCATGGATATCACACTCCACTGCTTGAAAACCCTCTCTGACTGCGGCTTCAAATTCAGGAATTGAATTCTCTGGTGCATATTTCGTATATCCTCTGTGAGCAACATAACATATGTTATTTTCATTTGCTGAGACATTCGTATTTAGTTGCACGATTATGCATATCATCATACAAAATGCTGTGATGTACTTTATTTTTTGCTTGACGTTTACAATACATGACTTCGTAAAAATCCCTGTGGACCTTAAGAAAAACAGACCCAACATAAATATCCTTTTATCCTCGGTTTTTATTTATGTTGAGTCTGTTATTTCTTTATTCAGATAGATAAAAAACTAAATTATTCAATAGAAAGAATCTCCATATTCGCCTGTCCTTCCACAGCTCCATATGTAAATGTGATCTTAGTTCCTTCGTCCATATCATTTAATTTATTCACAAGGTCTTCATCATTCACCATAAATGTCTGGTAACTTCCGTCAGACATCTCAATCTCTACAGAACTTGTGTCTGCAAATCCATTATAAGTACCTGTTGCACTCTTTGGTTTGGCCTGTTCATCTTTCTTTGTTGCTGTTGTTGTCTTTGTCTGTTCTTTTGTGCTTTCTTCTGATGTTGCTGTTGCAACTGGTTTTTCTTCTTCTGTCGTGTCTTTTTCTGTGTTTTCTTCTGTTGTAGGTTCTGCTGTTGTCGTCTCGCTGTTTGTTGATTCAGGGCTGCTTGGGCTCTTCTTTCCGCAGGCTGCAAATGTAAATGCGCTTAGCACGATGATTGTTGAAATTAATAAAAATCTTTTTCTCATAGTTCATATACTCCTTTCTGAGATAAGTTCAGTATATCCTATTTATACTTTCATGGCAAGTTTCTATCATATTCCTAGTCTTATTTTCATATCATTAGAGGTAGAACATAAAGGAGGATCTATGTTGAACGAAAAATATCAGGCACTACTGGATCAATATGATATTTCTGTCTCTCATACCCGACGGGGCCGAGGCTGTGTTTTGTGTTTTGGGGAAAATGATGTCTATGCTTTATCTCAGACTTCTCTATCAGAAGAACGTCTTGGTGCTGTTTCTGAATGGACTTTGGCGATGCATGACCATCATTTTTATAAAACCGACCAGTACATTTTAAACAAAGACGGATATTTTCTTACTTTTGACCGGTATTACGAAACATTTGCGCTTAGAAAAACTTATTTGGGTACGGAATGTGATATTCATGCTTTAAAAGATATCAGATCTTCTGCGGAAAATCTCGCAAGCTTTCATAATCATTGTCTTGCTATTTCTTTTTCATCTGAAAATCTTAGAAAATATACATCCATTTCCACATATTATGAGCAAAAATATTTGGAATTAAAAAGTATTGCACGTTACATACGCAAACGCAAAAAGAAAGGGATTTTTGAATATTTATTTTTGGAACAGACGAAAGCCTTCTGGGAACAGATGGAGCGTTCCATCCAAATCTTAAATGAAACCACACCTTCTCGCCGTGGATGGTGTCATGGGGCTTATAACCACCATAATATCATCATGACATCCTCTGCCCCTGCTACGATCCATTTTGAACATTTTTACCATGGATATCCGATTCTGGATGTTTATTATTTCCTAAAGAAGGCACTTGAGAAAAATAATTATAATTTTGCCTTTTGTGAAACCTTTTTATCAAACTATGACCGCTTTATGCCTTTGTCAAAAGATGATCTTTTATGCCTGTATGGATTGTTTTTATTTCCGGAAAAATTCTGGAAGATCTCGAATCAGTATATGGCACACAAAAAACATTGGATTTCTCCACGATATATCGAGAAATTAGAGGAGTTTATTCACAATAAAGAAGCTCGCTCGATTTTCCTCGAAAAATATGTACAAATTTATAATGTTTTTTCATGAGTTTTAAGGTATAATTAAACAAAAGGCATTTTTATAACTTAAAGGAGGAGTAATTTATGAACTACAAAGAAACTTATCAGGAATGGCTTTCTAATCCTTATTTTGATGAAGATACAAAAAAAGAATTAACAGCCATCGAGAACGATGAAAATGAAATCAAAGAACGTTTTTACGCAGATCTTGCATTTGGTACTGCTGGACTTCGTGGAATCATCGGTGCTGGTATCAACCGTATGAATATTTATGTTGTAAGAAAGGCTACTCAAGGATTAGCTGATTATATCTTAGAACAGGGAACAGATAAGAAACGTGTTGCTATCGCATTTGATTCAAGACATATGTCTCCTGAATTCGCTGACGAAGCAGCCCGCACTCTTGCTGCTAACGGAATCAAAGCATTTATCTTCGAATCCTTACGTCCAACACCAGAATTATCATTTGCCGTAAGACATTTAGACTGTATCGCTGGTATCAACGTAACAGCCAGCCATAACCCACCTCAGTACAATGGATACAAAGTATACTGGGAAGATGGTGCTCAGTTTACAGATCCTCATGCTTCAGGTGTTACAGCGAAAGTTAATGCGATCACTGACATTTCAACTTGCAAGACAATGTCTAAAGAAGATGCCGTAACTGCAGGTTTATATGAAGTGATCGGTAAAGAAGTTGATGACGCTTATATCGCAGAAGTTGAAAAACAGGTGATCAATCAGGCTTCCATCGATGAGATGGCTTCCAAATTAAAGATCGTTTATACTCCTCTCCATGGAACAGGTAATCTTCCAGTACGTCGCGTACTTGACGATCTTGGATTTAAGAATGTATATGTTGTTCCTGAACAGGAACTTCCAGATGGTGACTTCCCAACAGTCAGCTATCCAAACCCAGAAGCAAAAGAAGCATTTGCATTAGGTCTTGCTCTTGCCAAAGAAAAAGATGCTGATCTTGTTCTTGCTACTGACCCTGATGCTGACCGTTTAGGTGTATATGTAAAAGATGCTAAGAGCGGAGAATATATTCCTTTAACAGGTAATATGTCTGGTTCTTTATTATGTGAATATGTATTAAGCCAGAAGAAAGAAAAAGCTGGATCTCTTCCAGCAGATGGTGCTGTTGTTAAATCTATCGTTACAACAAACCTTGTCGATGAGATCGCGAAGGCTTACAATGTGAAGCTGATCGAAGTATTAACTGGATTCAAATGGATCGGTAAAGAAATCCTTGGATTTGAGCAGTCTGGAAAAGGTACATATCTGTTCGGATTAGAAGAAAGCTACGGATGCCTGATCGGTACATATGCAAGAGATAAAGATGCTGTTTCTGCTACGGTTGCTCTTTGTGAAGCTGCTGCTTACTATGCAACAAAAGGTAAGACATTATGGGATGTTATGATCGACATGTATGAGAAATATGGATACTGCGTAGACAGCATCACAGCAATGGACTTCCCAGGATTAGAAGGTATGGATAAGATGAAAGCTATGCTTGCTAATTTACGTGAGAACCCATTAAAAGATATCGCTGGTTATAAAGTTCTTAAGATCCGTGATTACAGCAAAGATACTGTTCTTGATGTAGAAAGCGGTAAAGTAGAACCTACAGGACTTCCTTCTTCAGATGTTCTTTATTATGAACTTGAAGGTGGAGCTTGGGTTTGCGTTCGTCCTTCTGGTACAGAACCTAAGATCAAATTCTACTATGGTGTGAAAGCTTCTAGTATGGATGAAGCTCAGGTTGAAAGTGCTAAATTTGCTGAGTGGGCTAAGGCTCAGGCATAATTTTTGAGTATGTAGTTAGCCAGCTGTAGGCTTTGAGTATATGATAAAAATAATAAACTAACGACAGGAAACGTGGCAAAATTCCAATGCTGATTTCCTGCTTCTGTTTTGTATTTATTTTTATCACTATAACCAGAAGTCTATAGTGATGAACAATTATAACAATTGAAAAATCTAAGTAGTTGTATCTATGACAGCCTACCTACAATTTCTCTGTAATATCTTTCAATGATTCCAAAATAATATCTGGTTTTACATCACTTGCTTCCACATCTTCCAGAGTACTTTCCCCACTTAATACCAGAATTGATGTAACATCACTTCCATCTGCGACTGCTATGTCTGTATAGAGTCTATCTCCAACGATCGCTATCTCTTCTGGTTTGTAACCAGTTTCTTTGATGATGTAGTCTAGTGTGTGTTTAGATGGTTTTCCAAAGAATTCCGGGAATCTTCCTGTAGAAGCTTCTACTAATTTGGCCATGGAACCGCAGTCTGGAATAAATGTACCACCTTCCATTGGACAATTCCAATCTGGGTTGATTCCGTAGTATGTACAGCCATTTCTTATATAGTGGCATGCTTTGGATATTTTTTCGTAAGTTAGTGTTGTGTCAAATCCTAAGATCACAATATCTGGATTTTCATCTACCAACGGCATATTAAATGTCTTAAATTCATTGATCAGCGATGGAGTTCCTACAACATAAATAGTTTCCCCTGGATGCTTTTCTTTCAGATACTTGATCATAACATGACTTGAGATCATCATCTGTTTTGGCTCAATGTGAATGCCCATGTTACCAAGTTTATCAATATATGCCTGCTGACTCTTTGATGAGTTATTTGTAAAGAAATAATATTCTCTTCCTGTTTCTTCTACTTTATTTAAGAAATCTTTTGTAAAATCGAATAATTCATTTCCCAAATAAATTGTTCCGTCCATATCTAAAATAAAACATTTAATTTCCTTTATTTTATCAACCGTCATTCTTTATCTCCTTATATTTTCAGGTATAGAAAAAGGCTTTTGCTGTAGTGAACAAAAACCTTTTTTCTAAAGCATTATTACATTTATAGTAAAGTAGAATAATTCTACTTATACCCCTTGCCCATAATATGCATTTTCTCCATGTTTTCTGAAAAAGTGCTTGTCCTGCAGATATTGTGGTGCTTGTGAAACCTCTGGTTTCAAATGTTCTGTACGATATGCCATTTTGGCTACTTCTTCAAGAACTACCGCGTTATGTACAGCTTCTGCTGCATCTTTTCCCCATGTAAATGGTCCATGATTCGTGCATAAAACTCCTGGTACATAGATTGGATTTTTCTCTTTAAAGGTTTCAATGATCACCAATCCTGTATTCTTTTCATAATCACCTTCAACTTCTTCGGCTGTCAGTGATCTTGCACATGGAATCTCTCCATAGAAATAATCAGCATGTGTTGTTCCATATGCAGGAATACTTCTTCCTGCCTGTGCCCATGAAGTTGCCCATGGAGAATGTGTATGAACGATTCCACCAAGATCTTCATATGCTTTGTATAACTCAAGATGTGTTGGGGTATCAGAAGATGGATTCAATTCTCCCTCGACTTTCTCTCCAGCCAGATTCATAACAACCATATCTGATGGTTTTAATGTCTCATATGGAACTCCACTTGGTTTGATCACAAATAAACCTTTTTCTCTGTCAATTCCGCTGACATTCCCCCATGTATATGTAATCAAACCTTTGGCTGGTAATTCCATATTTGCTTCATAAACCTTCTGTTTTAATTCTTCTAGCATGAAATGACCTCCTCATAGAAATCATAAAATTTTAATAAACGCATAAATGTGATCCTTGCACGTACATATGGTGATAATCTTGCTGTCTCAGCCTGATAACTTTCATCAAATCCTAGATCTTCTAATGATTTTACTCCCTCTACTTTATTGATCATCGCAATCAATTCTTCATCTGTTGGAATTTCATTAATGATCGCTGCAATTTCTTCTTTATGTTCGATCAATTTCTTAGGATCAACCTGTTCTAACAGATTTGGTGTATTCTCTTCCATGATGATATCAAACATTCCTGGTTTGTTGAATTTCTCACGGATCAGATCTTCTTCAATTGGCATTGCATCTTTTACTTTGAAATCTTCAGCAAGCATCTTTTCGGCTGCTTTGTGATAGATCTTAGAAGATAATACCAGACCAACTCCTACTTTCTCTCCATGGTAGAAATCGATGTAATCATTTAACACTTCCATTTCCCATAAATGAGACATATGATGCTCTGCACCAGATGCTGGTCTTGAGTTTCCTGTCATCTGCATAGCAAGTCCTGATAATAATAATCCGTACATCAGATCTTCATATGCTTTTGTATCACCAGTTTTCAATCCATCTAAACTTGAGATCAGACTGTCTAATGCCTGGTATTCCATATCACAGATTTCTTTACAAATGTATTCACCCGTTAATAAATGTGTGATCTTCCAGTCTGCTAATGCTGTATATTTTCCAAGAAGATCCGATACACCAGATGCTGTTAAGCGTAATGGTGCTTTTTTGAAAATATCAGTATCTGCAATTACTACGACTGGAGATACCGCTGTAAAACTTTTCTTAAATCCATGCCATGTCATCGCTGCGACTGTAGATACAAATCCATCAACGCTGGCTGCTGTTGGTACTGAGAAAAATGGAATCTTCATTTCATATGCATGAAATCTTGTGATATCATGAACAGTTCCTGATCCTACAGCGATCATCATGTCTACATCACCGATCTCGTCTAATCCTTTTTTCGCTGCTTCTACACCATGTTCATTGGCATGAAGATTATCAGGATTCAATACGATCTTTTTAAGTCCTGGAACCAGTGCTTCTACCTGTTTACCAGCAGCTTCATAAGTATTCTCATCACAGATCATAACTAATGATTTCTTATCAGCATATGCTGGTCTTTTTAAGATTTCTGGCAACTGATTGATTGCACCGCTGTCGATGATGATATCATCGACAACGATCTCGTGTTTTCTTCCGCAACTACATGGTTTTAAAAACTGATTTACATCTATTTTCATAATCTATTACGCTCCTTCTGCCTCATTTGCTGCATCGTTTTTGTCTGCCTGACGATCAAGATATGCTACGATCTGTGCATTCTTTGTCTTAAAGATGAAGAATGCTACTGCGTATACTGCAACTGCGATTCCAATAAATAATGGGTTTCCTGATAAGAATGCAAGGAATACGAAACCAAGCATTGGTTTACCAAGGATGTTGAAACTTGTGATCATTGCTGCTCCGGCTGGAATTGCGAATCCTGCACCTCTGGCAACGTCTGTGAATAATGGTGCTGTGTATGTACACATTAATAATCCTAAGCTGAACCAGATAACACCGGCTACTAAGATCTTAGACATATTTCCTTTGTATACTGCTACAAGTCCCTGTACCATGTATGGGATAGCTAAAAGGTCAACAACTGGAAGTACCTGGTTACCAGGAAGTACTGTTGCGATAACTACCATGATTGGGATTAATAATAATCCACTTGTTAATGTTGCTGGTTCACCATATCCTACAGCATCGTTTACTGCGATGTACCATTCTCTGTCTCCAGAATTCTTCATGAATACTCTGGCTGCTTCTGTGATAGGTGCGAATGCCTGAGCAAACATACTAGCGATTTTAGGGAAGATAGCCATGATTGCTGCTGTAGCGATGGCTGCTGTAAATACGCTTCCCCATCCTGCCATAGATGTTAATTTTCCTACGTTTCCAAGGATACCGATGATTCCACCAAGGATGAATCCTAATGTCATTGGTTCACCGATGAATCCTAATTTCTTTTCGATTGATTTAGGGTTTAATTTAACTTTGTTTAATCCGAGTAAGTTTAAAATTGGGTCGATTGCGATAGCAAAGATTGCTGGCTCTACGTTATGCATAGCGATGATTGTACAGTTTGGATAGTTATAGTATTTAGACCAACGTTTTGCTACAAGTTCTGAAATTAATAAGCTGTATAAGTTTAATAAAACCATACATGCGATACCTAATGCAAAGTTGTGGGTCTTGAAGATAACCATAGCACCCCATACGATGTATGAGTAGTTGTTCCATAAGTCAGATGGCTGGAAAATGTTTGTCCATTTTACAAGGAATAAGATTGTCTGCAATGCGATACCAAGCCCTAAGTAGATCATACCAGCACTTGTTGCAAATGCTACGACAGATGTTGCCTGCCAACCTACGTCAAATGTGTTTAATTCAACACCTGTTACATTTGACATTACTTTTGACATATTTTGTACCAATGGTGTGATGATTGGTGTATATGCCCCGATGATCAGTGAAAAACCTTCCAGAGATACACCTGCATACAAAGCAGATAAGAATGCTTTTGCTGGTTTTACTCTAAAGATCAATGCAATGATAAAGATGATAAATGGAACGACGATTGCTGATCCAAAGTTATCAATGATCGCTTTCAAAAATTCTAATACTACCATAAGTTCCTCCCTTTGTTCCGAAGAACACACTCATATAATTCTCTTTTCTCTTTTAATACACTCTAAAACACTTTTATTTTCCTACGGATTTTAATGCCGCTACGACATCTTCAAAGAACTGGTCTTCTCCCATTCCTGTAATGCATGCGAAAGCATTGACTGTTGGAATTGTGTAGTCTCCATCTGGAAGTGGGCTTGTATGTGTTAAGATATCAAATCTTCCGGAAGTTGCTAAGTTTAAAGCTTCTGTTGGACGAGCTTCTGTTGTAGAAACGCTGTATCCTCTTTCCCCAAGCTTTTCTTTCAGCTTTGCAGCTACCATAGATGATGTTACTGTTCCTGATCCACATACTGATAAAATATTTACTGCTGCCATAATAAATCTCCTTTCTTTTCAAGATGTTATCCTGAAATATAGCATGAATTATTTATATAAAATTTATAAATTGCTTTCTTTTTCTTTGATGATCTCGATGATCTCTTTTTTATCTCCAGTTTTCATGATCTTAGCTAAAACATCCTGATCCTGAAGTACTGCAAGAATTCTCTGTAAAAAGACTAAATGTTCTTTTGGATCTTCCACTGCAAGCATAAATACTAATTTTACTTCCACTGGTTCATCGGTTGTTCCCATCTGGTAGAAATGTACCGGTTCTTTTAAGACTCCGATCGCCACCCCACCTTTGATCACATGTTGTTTATCGGTATGAGGAATTGCGATTCCGATACTTCCCATATTAACTCCTGTTGGAAAATCTTTTTCTCTGTCTTTTAAAGCATCGACATAAGTATCTCTGCAATACCCTTCAGCTATAAATAAACCTCCAAGTTTTTCAAATACTTCATCTGAACTTTTTGCCTCCAGATCAGGCACTATCAAGTTTTCATTCAGGTCTTCCCAAATCATTGTATCTACCTCGTTTCATACTCAAATTGTTCTATAATCTTGTAAATTTCTTCTCCCGTCTTACACTCTTTGATCTTCTCACGAAAAGACTGGTTATAAAAAAGATTTACTAGTTGAAACATCGCTTTTAAGTGAGTTTCTTTGTTGATTGCACTCAGACAACATACCCATTCAATCGGATCCATTTCCTCTTTTCCAAAAGGAACTGGGGTCTTTAGTCTGATCAGACTCATTCCAACTTTGCTGGCTCCTGCATTCAATGCTTCATGTGGGAGTGCAAATCCTGGTGCAACAACGATGTATGGGCCATTTTCCATGACATTTTCAATCATGGCATTTACATAATGTTCGTTGATGGCACCCTGTTCTAGAAGATACTGTGCGGCTGCTTTGATCGCTTCTTTCCAGTCACTGCATTCAACTCCGATTTGGATTGCCTGTGCTGGAAGAAGATCACTTAGCATGGTTTCTTCTTTTTTCTGAAAGAATGAATCAACGACTGTTCTTATCTTTGCCAGTGCATCTTCATCATTTTCATCATCTAAGATCTCTTTTATCTTTTCCAAAGATTTAAATGAATCTGTTGTTTCCTCAGAAATGGTTTCCTTTACTGTTGTCTTCGGAGTGATCTTTGATAATTTCTCACCAACTCTGATACAATCCTCATCTGTCAGTAATGGATCAACCTGTATATACTCAATTCCTTTCCCTTCAAGTGAGATTGTTGAGATCACTGCATCAACATCTTCCATATTCATATTTTCAATGTCGTGTGCCGGAATGATGTCAATCACATCCAAGTGGAAAAATTTCTCCAGTCTTGCAAGAAGTAACTGAGATGTACCGATTCCTCCGCTGCACACTAAAACTACGGAATATCTTACGGTTTCATTCTTATTTCGCTCAATCGCTGCACAAATATGAACTACAATATAAGCAATTTCTTCTTTTGATAACTTTCTTCCAACATATTCTTCCAATACATGAACATTCTTTTCTGTGGCTTTCTTTACTCCTGGATATCTCTGAAGTACTTCATCAACAACAGAATTAATTGCAAATCTATCACCAAGCGTTGAAAACGTTGACTCCAAATGGTTGATCAGATTTTCGTAAAAGATGTAATCTCCCTGAAGATTTATATGAATATCTTTTGATATATTCTGGATGAAATTTCTTGTGATAACCTGCATCTTAACGATTTCTTTGTTACTAGTCGTTTTCTTGATGTATTTCATCCGGTTTAGGACATCTGCTACATAATATATTTCTGTATCTGGTATTTCTTTTACAATAAACTGCTGAATCTGATCGATCATTCCCTTCGCCATTTCCCATTTGCTGTTCTTTTTACCACCATATTCCACATAATGTGATTTTCTTAAGCGGTAAAGCGAAAGCTGAAAGTAATTTCTTAACTGGGCAAATGACCGATCTGTCAAAAACCTTCCATAAATATGTTCTGCTTCATTAATGATCTTCTCGATTATCGAAATATCTTCCAGATCTATCTTTAAGTTCTTTGAAAGACACTGTGTTAAATGCTGAAAAATTGGCTCAACCTTAAAAATACTATTTCCTGACTGAATCATATCGAGCAATAAGTTTCGCTTATCGATTTCTCTTCCTTCAAGCAATAACCCTTTATTGGAATGAGAAAGTACATATAAATGTCTCTCTCTGCAAAAGTTTTTGATATGTTCCAGATCCTGAATGATCGTTGATCTGCTTACAAACAGCTGATCTGCAATCTCTGATAATGTAATGTAATCATCAGAACCGATCATTAATACAACTGCAAAACTGACCCTTTCTTCTCTTGAAAGTTTAAAAGAATAAAACCCTTCTTCCGAAAGAGATTCTCTTGCCTTTGTGATATCTGGTTCTGTGTTGATCACACCTCTTTTTCCAAGATTTAATGGTTGTAAATGATTTTCTTTCAGATAATCATTGATCTGATCAATATCGTATCGGATGGTTCGGCTTGAAACTTTAAATGTATCTGCCAACTCTTGAATCGATATTGTCTGATTATATTCTGTTTTTGTAATTAGCTGAGATAATATTTCTCGAGATCTCTTATTCATATGTTCACCTCATCTGTAACTAAAGTATAGCATCGTACTTTTTCAAAAAACAGTTTCAAGTATTTCAAAAAAAATGCAAAAAAATAGTCTGCTGACAATTTCTTTCACAATTTTTTGAAAATAATTGTTAAAGCAGCTATTTTTTATACTTTGTAATTGTATTTTTTATTCTAAACTATGTTTTAACATATCGAGAACCATCTCTGGTGCCTTCACATATGATTCTACGGTTGCTCCTCCCTGATGATTTGTCACTGTAATATTGTCTAATTTCAACAATGGTTCATCTTTTGAAACAGGTTCTGTCGGAAATACATCGATTGCTGCTCCCATGATCTTATGCTCTGAAAGTGCATGATAAAGTTCTTTCATATCAACTGCGACTGCTCTTGCTGTATTGATCAAATAAGCAGTTTCTTTCATCTGATTAAATTCCTCTTTTCCGATAATTGGTGGATCACCAGCCTTAATCCTTGCATGAATCGTGATCACATCTGATCGTTTGATCAGTTCTTCTTTTGTAACTGGTTTGCATCCTTCTTCTCGAATCTTATCTTCATCTGCAAATGGATCATGAACAAGGATAGTTGGATGAAAACCTTTCAGACGTTCAATGACGAGACGACCAATCGTTCCAAATCCAATGATTCCGATCGTCTGGCTTCTTAGTTCTGTCAGTGTCTCAGAATTTTGATATTTTTCTCTCCACTCACCATTCTTTAATGCTGTACAAGATCTTGTGATATTTCTTAATTCATTTAAAATCATTCCAATCGTATATTCTGCAACTGCATATGCATTATGAGCTGGGCAATTAATAACTTTCACACCCTTTTCTTTTGCCGCTTCCATGTCAATATTTTCTACACCACCACGACAGGATAAAATATACTTTAGATTTTCCGCTTCTTTGATCACTTCCTTACTAACCGGACACTGATGTACAAAAATAACATCCGCCTTTTTCATAAGCTCTGTAATCTCATCTTCTACCTCAAATGCACATGCTCCCTGTGTTTCTATCTTTCGGATAACTTCCCTGAAATCATCTTTACTACTGTTTTCTTTCCAGGATTTACATATAAACTCATCAATGATCGAACTTTTTTCTAATTCCCTCCTAAAATATATGGACGGAATCATCATATCTCCTACTGCAACACATTTCATAATAAAACATCCTTTCTAACACTTATATTTGTTTCATATTAACATTTTTATGTTCGTTTTGTCTATATAAATGTTCGTTTAGAACTTTTTATTATTCTCTTATTTCTTGAATTTTCCTTTTCTGTAAAGTATAATAAAAGATAATTATATAGTATATAAAAGGAGCTATTTCGTTGAAAAAAGATATACGTCAACAAAAAATATTAGATTATTTATCTCATTTTGAACGGATTTCAATTTCTGAAATCTGTGAAATATTTGACATCGTGCCAATGACTGCACGAAGAGATTTAAAGGAACTTGAGAATGACCATAAATTGATCCGTACACATGGAGGTGCAACACTTCCTTCTCTTTCGATTCACGATACCACTCTTCCTTTTCATCAGCGTATGACGCAGAATATTGAATTGAAAGAATCTATTGCAAGAGCTGCTCTTCCTTACATTCAGAATCGACATCATATTTTCCTTGCCTCTGGAACAACAGTCCATATGTTTGCTACAATGCTCAAAGATTCTGGCACCTTAAATATCGTTACAGATGCAGTCAATATTTCTTACGAATTAAGTTCATATCCTAATATTCATCTAATTTCTCTGGGTGGAGAAATACGTCATAATTCACTTACTACAACTGGTCAGATTGCCGAATCGAATCTGAATTCATTCCAGCTTGACTGTGCTTTTATTGGAGTTAATGCTGTTGATGAAGAAGGAAATATCTTTTTAGGAAGTATGGCTGAGGCATCAATTGTACGCCTGCTCTGTCACATGGTTCCTGAAATCTATTTTCTCGCAGATGAAACCAAACTTATGAAGAAAGATTTTATCTACATCTGTCAACTTGGAAAAGGTCGCAATCTTATTACGAATCCTTCAATCTCAGAAAAATGCATTCATACATATGAACAACTCGGTGCCTGTGTGATCACAGAAAGTCAAAAAGACCGGAGATAACTATTCCCGTTATCTCCGGTCTTTTCATTTCTTATAATTATTTACTCTTTGCAGCTGTTGTTGTGTTCTTCGCCGCTGTTGTTGTAGTTGTTGTTGCTGCTGTAGATGCTGTTGTAGCTTTATATTTAAACTTAACTTCTTTCCACAGATCCTGATCTACAGACTTCTTGTCATCCCACTTCTTGTCAGCATCTTTTGTCCACTTCTTGTAGACTTTCTCGTATGCTGCCTGCTGTTTTTCCTGAAGCAGTGTGGATTTGTTTGATGCAGCTGCTGTTGTGTCGTTTGGATTTAACATCTTGATGATCACGTATGCATCGTCTAATTCTACGACTCCGCTTACCTGGTTCTTCTTAAGTTTTGCTGCTGCTGTTTCGAATTTTGTTCCTAATGCAGCTTTTCCTTTTGTATAGGATTCTTCATTATCTGAGTTTACGCTGAACTTCTTAGCTACAGAGCTGATACTCTGGCCTTTCTTGATCATCTTTAATGCGGATTTTGCTTTCTTTAGCTGATCTTTCTTCTCAGCGGCTGTCATGTCTTTTTCTTTTCCTGTCTTGCTGTCTGTTGTCTTTGTTGTGAAGACAAGTTTGTAGACTTTGACAGTTTTGGCTTCGTCATCTGTTACTGTGACGTTTGCTTTCTTGATGATCTCCTGCATAACTTTACTTGCGATCGTGCTTTCTTCGTACAGTTTCTGGATCATATCTTTATCTGCTTCTGTCTTCTTCATGACTTTCTTACCTGTTGAGTCTTTTGCGAAGGCAGTTACGCTTTCTTTGATCTGTTTCTTCTCAGATTTTGTTAACTTCACGTTGTAGTCGTCTGCGTGTGCTGCTAAAACTTTGATCTGTTTTAACTGGTTGATAACGCTGTCTTTGACAGACTGCTGCATTGTGATCTTCTTTCCTTTGCTGTCTGTTCCGACCTGCATAGACCACATGCTGTCTCCAAAGTATGCTCCGTACTGAGCTTCTGCCTGATACTGCATGATTCTTGCATATACATGAGCTTCCTGGAATGTTACTTCTTGTCCTGCATATTCAAATAATGTCTTCTCATTCTTGCTTTTACATCCTGTAAATAAAGAAAGAGTTAACGCAAGAACTGCAGTTAAACATAGCAACTTCTTTGCTAATTTCTTCATTTCATTTTCTCCTTCATATTATGATTATATTAGGCTAATGTCTGGCGATATTATAGCACAAACTTATCGGATTATCAATGAATTGAGCGAGTTCACACAATGTTCAATCTTTTCTAACTGCTTCACTTTCTTTGTCTTTGACAGATCCAGTACAAATGTCGGATTCTTGCCTGCCTGGAAGGATAATTCACGTTTGTATTCTTCTAATATCGCTGGGATTTTTTCTACATCCACGGCTGCATCTGGTTTCATTTCAAATGAGACTTTTTCTCCTTTTTGTTTCACATCTGTCATATAAGCGTGATGAGCTAATGATTTCAAATATGCAACATATAACAGATTGTAGACTGCTTTCGGCATTTCCCCAAAACGGTCGATCAACTCATCTGTCATATCTTCCATTTCATCTTTGGATTCAATGGATGAAATACGTTTGTATAATTCCAGTTTTTGATATTCATTATATACATACGTTGATGGAATAAATGCGTTGATATCAAGATCGAGTGTTGTATCAAATTCATCTTCGTCTTTTAATTCGCCTTTTAATCTCAAGACTGCTTCATTCAGCATCTTGCAATACAGATCGTATCCAACTGCTTCCATATGACCGGATTGCGCCTGTCCCAAAAGATTTCCTGCTCCGCGGATCTCCAGATCTCGCATTGCGATCTTATAACCGGATCCCAGATCTGTAAATTCCCGGATTGCCTGTAATCGTTTTTCTGCGGTTTCTTTTAACAGTGTGTTTTTTTTGTACATCAAAAATGCAAATGCATTTCGATTCGATCTTCCGACACGTCCTCTTAACTGATACAACTGGGACAACCCAAGCTGGTTGGCATCGTGAATGATCATTGTATTTACATTCGGAATATCTAGTCCTGTCTCGATGATCGTTGTAGATACCAATACATCGATCTCATGGTTCATAAATCCCATCATGATCTCTTCCAGTTCGCGTTCTTTCATCTGTCCATGTGCAAATGCAACTTTCGCATCTGGAAGCAATCTCTGTAATTCGGCTGTCACTTCTGCAATATTATTGACGCGGTTATACACATAATATACCTGCCCGCCACGTGTCATTTCGCGGTAGACCGCTTCTTTGACCAGTTCTTCATTATATTCCATAACATATGTCTGGATCGCTCTTCGGTCATGCGGTGGTTCTTCTAATACACTCATGTCACGGATTCCGATCAGACTCATATGCAGGGTTCTTGGAATTGGTGTAGCAGATAATGATAAGACATCGACATCTTTTTTCATTGTCTTGATCTTTTCTTTATGTGTCACTCCAAAACGCTGTTCTTCATCAATTACGAGCAGTCCCAGATTCTTATACTGCATGTCTTTGGACAATAAGCGATGCGTTCCGATCACGACATCTACCGTTCCATTTTTGAGTCCTTCGATCGTCTCTTTCTGCTCTTTTGCTGTACAAAATCTAGACATCATGCGTACGGTGATCGGGTAATCATGAAATCTCTGTGCAAATGTATTGTAATGCTGCTGTGCAAGTATCGTGGTTGGTACGAGATACGCCACCTGTTTTCCATTGTCTACTGCCTTAAATGCTGCACGGATCGCTACTTCTGTCTTGCCATACCCGACATCTCCACAGATCAGTCGATCCATGATCTTCTTGCTTTCCATATCCCTTTTCGTATCATCGATCGCATTTAACTGATCCTGCGTTTCATCGTATGGAAATAATTCTTCAAACTCTTTCTGCCATACAGAGTCCTTATCATAAACATATCCTTCTTTTGCCTGTCTTAGTGCATATAACTGCACGAGTTCTTCCGCAATATCTTTGACCTGACCTTTAACACGTGTTTTCGTCTTCTTCCATTCATTTCCACCTAATTTATGAAGTTTCGGCTTTCTTGCATTTGCACTTGCGTATTTTGCGATCTGGTCTAGGGCTGATGCTAAAATAAATAAATTATCACCGCCCTGATATTCAATACTGATGTAGTCCTTTTCAACCCCATCTGTTGTGATCTTTTCGATACCGCGGTAAATGCCGACTCCATGTTTTTCATGAACAACGTAATCACCGATATTGATATCTGCAAAACTTCGGATCTTTTCTCCTTGTTTTTTCTTCTCTTTCTTCGGCTTCTCCTTGACGGGTTCCGGAGTCGGTTCCACTGTCGGTTCAGGCTCAACCACCGGCTCAATCTTAGGCTCCGGTTTAGGAGGAATATATAACGCGCAATTCTTAGTTCCTTTCGCCAAGAGGCCGACGGCTACCGCATATTCGGGATTGCTGGCAACCACTAAATCACCACTAGCGACAATCCCCTTGCGAACCGCTGAATAGCGAACCTCCATCTTCAAGCGTTCGCTCATAACAGCCGGTAAATTCTTCAAAGCGGCGCCTCCACCCGTAATCACGATGCCAGCACCGAGAACGCTCATCAAGCCTGTAGCCTCCAGACGAGCATATACATTCTCTAAGATCTCATCCATACGGGCCTCGATCACACCGTTCAACTCGGCCAGCTTAATCTCACGCAAGCCCATTCCATCCGCTAAACTCACTTGGATGGTCATATCATTATCCCGGTCCGCTTTCGCGCTACCATAAGTGATCTTCAAGCGTTCCGCCTCAGACTCTACAACCCTGAGATTGGTTATATCTTTTGTTATCAAATTACCTCCAAAGGGAACAACGGAAAGGCTGGCCAACTTACCACCCTTATAGACAGTTATCGTCGTCACGCCGGCACCGAAGCCGATCAAGGCGCAACCCAAGTCCTTCTCATTGTCGCTCAAGACCACATCACCCAACGCTAGGGGCGACACGAGAATACCGGCGATCTCGATCTTCGCTTGTTCCGAGATGCTATTGATAATATTTAATTTCAAGGAAGGACGTCCAACAATCAACTTGTAACGAGCCTCGATACGGCTACAAGGCACGCCCACCGGGTTGGACTCTGGTTTATCATCTAAAAAATAGGAAGGAGAAACCACATCAAGAACGGTCAACATATCCGGACGTAATCCTTACACTCTTGATAAAGAGAGTCTATGATCTCCTCCGTGACCACTCCTTCCGTTCCCAACACCTTGCAAACCGTATGCTCGATAGAACGGAGTGACTGGCCACCCAGTCCCACATATACCTGCCCGATCTTGGCCCCCCCAGTTTATTCTCCAACTGAGGATCAAGCGTCTTATCTTACTCGCCGTCTCCTTCACGTTATATACACATCCTCTTCGTATGCAGGTGCCGGAGTTCTCAACTTCGTAGGCGATGATTGAAAGAGCGCCCGTCGCATTCTTAGTCCCCACCATTCCTACCATATGGGAGGTACCTAGGTCAATAGCTGCTATAAAGTCTGTGTATGCCATATCATCTATTTTTTAGTACAAACAATCTGATTCTTATATTTTAAATTTAATCATACTGTACTTTTCCCAACCCACTTTAGGGATCGCTTGTTCATAGAAAAGCTTAAATTCGCAAGCTTTTCTTCGAATTCATCCAAAGTACCCAACATGATCCGGTGGTTACCCACTCTTGGAATAAGTTCTATATCATTATCCGGATAGACATAGATTTGTTCAATCTGGTCATTCCAGAACTCATTCTCTTGCAAAAATAATGCAAATTTGTATAAGTCGGTCACCGCAAGCTCTTTTTCCACATATCCACTCACAATTGGCACATGCGCAGCATACCGACGACTGATCGGCATGGTGGTTCCCAGATTATCCACGTAATAACTACCTCTTACGCCCATAATCCGGAGGATAGGCATCTTTTGCATGACCTCTAGTTTGATAATCCCCGAAGGAGTCTTATACGCCTCCACTTGGGCGATCATCTCATTCTTAAGCAATTCCGTCTCTATCCGATCCGTATTCACGTCGGCCATTGGCCGCTTGATCGGATCTAGCCCGGCTTTCTTCAGTATAGACACAAGGTCACTCTCGCTCACGAAGTGTTTATCCAGACTGTCTTTCACCACGACTTGCAGATCTTGGCAAATAGAGTCTTGACGTATTTCCCGAAAGAAAAACGACACAAACACGATGTAACAGAACAACAACGTGGCTACTACTATGGAAATTATTCGGATCACGGTTTCCTTATTTGTTTACATAAAATCTCTTTTACAGGCTCCACCAAACGGTCGATATTGCCGGCGCCTACCATTAATACTACCTCATATTTCCCGGCGGCAACCACGTCCAAAAGCTCTTCCTTCTTACACAGCGTCTTGGAAGGGATCGTCACCTTATCAAAAATGATCCGAGAGCTCACCCCCGGAATCGGTTCCTCACGAGCCGGATAGATATCCAGCAAGATCAACTCATCCAATAAAGAGAGACTCGCAGCGAAATCTCCAGCGAAATCTCGGGTACGGGTATATAGATGCGGCTGGAAAATACCTGTCACCTTACGACCCGCATATAATTCCTTCACCGACAAGATACTCTGTCGCAATTCGGCCGGATGATGGGCATAATCATCGATCAATACCACTTGATCAGTCTTCAAATGGAAATCGAAACGGCGGCGAGGTCCGGCAAATGTAGCCATACCCTTTTTCAAATCCTCAGGTTTCACTCCGTTCAACCAAGCGATCGCCATAGCCGCTACCCCGTTCTCTATATTAACCTTTACGGGAACACCTAATTCCACATCAGGAATACGGATTTCCGGACCAACGAAGTCAAAGGTAATATTTCCGTCGCAAATACGAATATTTTCAGCGTAAAAGTCCGCTATTTCCGTAACGGAATAGGTATATTTCTTGACACCCTCCTGTAAACGGGGCGTTACGTTGATTCCTTTCTTGATCAGTAGACAACCATCGGGACGAATTAAGGAGGTAAATTTCTCAAAACTCTCCCGGTAAGCCTCCGCCGTACCGTAAATATCCAGATGATCCGGATCCGCGGAAGTAATCACTGCCATATAAGGAGTAAGCCAATGGAAAGAACGATCGAACTCATCCGCCTCGATCACGGTAAAGTCGCTCGTATCCGACAACATCAAATTACTCTCGTAGTTCTTTAGGATTCCTCCGAGGAAAGCATTGCAATCCACCGGCGATTGTTTCAGCAAATGAGCTAGCATAGAAGAGGTCGTTGTCTTGCCGTGCGTGCCCGCCACGCATAAACCCCGGCTGCTTTTCGTGATCTCTCCCAAGACACGTGCCCGCTTCATCACCTCAAAACCGTGCGCCCGGAAATAGGTCAATTCCGTATGCGACTCCGGAACCGCCGGCGTATAAACCACCAGCGTATCATCGGGCGACTTGAACGCCTCCCCGATCAAAGCTACATTATCCTCATAGTGAATATCGGCTCCCTCCTTTTTCAACTCCTCGGTTAAATCGGAAGGGGTCTTATCGTATCCGCCCACTCGTTTTCCCTTAGCGAGGAAATAACGGATCAAGGCACTCATTCCAATGCCCCCGGCACCTACGAAATACACCGCTGTCACTTTATTTATATCCATATTCCTTATTTCTTATCTATAATCTTAACAATCTCATCCACGATACGGTCCGCGCTATGGCGTTGCGCCAAGGTCTCGATATTACGGCTCAACGTACACAAACGTTCATCGTCATGAACTATCTTCAAGGCAGTAGGCACCAAATCCTTTTCCGCATCTTTATCGGCGATCATAACGGCGGCATCCTTATGGACCAAGGCCAAGGCATTCTTGGTCTGATGATCTTCCGCCACATTCGGCGAAGGCACCAAGACCACCGGTTTTCCTAATAAGCAAAGTTCCGAGATAGAACTAGCCCCCGCACGGGATATCACCAAATCGGCCGCTGAATAAGCATAATCCATACGGGTAATAAAGTCTGAGCACCAAACCGGCATTCCCCGGTACGCCTTCAAATGCTTGGAAGCGTCGCTGTAATAATACCTACCGGTTTGCCAAATAACCTGTACATCCGAGGCGAAGAACTTATCCAGATCCCCTTGAATACTCCGGTTAATCGTCCGTGCGCCAAGGCTACCACCTACCACAAGGATCGTTTTTTTCTCCGGAGAAAGCCCGAAGAACGCCAACGCCTCCTCTTTCTTACTCAGCGCCTCTTCCAAATCCTGTCGCACCGGATTTCCCGTAATCACGATCTTATCCGCCGGAAAGAACTTCTCCATGCCCTCGTAAGCGACACAAATCTTGCTCGCTTTCTTCGCCAACAACTTATTGGTCACACCGGCATACGAGTTTTGCTCCTGTATCAATGCGGGAACACCTTGCGAAGCCGCCATCCATAAAGTCGGTCCACTGGCATAACCGCCCACGCCGACCGCTATATCTGGCTTGAACTCACGGATCGTCTTCCTCGCCAAGCGCAAGCTTTTCGCTAAACGAACCATGACCTTCACGTTGTTCATCAAGTGGGCACGATCAAACCCACTCACCGGTAAACCTACGATTTTATAACCGGCTGCCGGAACCTTATCCATTTCCATGCGGTCTTCCGCCCCCACAAATAAGATTTCCGCATCCGGAAACGTTTCTTGAAAGTATTAGCGATAGATATGGCCGGGAAGATATGGCCTCCCGTACCACCACCACTTATTATGATCCGGTACTTTCTCATACTTTTGACTCTACAGTTATCGTTTCGACAGCCGATAGCGGATTATCTTCTCTCTCTCCCTCGACCGCCTGATTTATTGTCTCTCCGGATGGCTCGTCGGAAGGATTCTCTGGATTCTCCGTATCCTCCTCTTCCTCATCCTCATTTCCGATATTGGCTCCAAAACGACTTACGCTCAATATGATCCCGAAATAGATACAAGAAATAAGCGTAGACGTACCACCCCGGCTCACCAACGGCATCGGTTGCCCGGTAACGGGCACTAAATTCACAGCTACCGCCATATTCGCCAAAGCTTGGACTACCACCAGCAACCCACATCCCAACACTAGGAATTTCGGGAATGATTTATCACATTTCCGGGCGATCATCCCAACCCGCACTAGCAACATTATATAAAGCAACAGTACAAAGATTCCCCCAACGATACCCAGTTCCTCTATGATAATCGCATAGATAAAATCTGAATACGCCTGTGGCAGGAAGTCACGCTGTTGGCCATGTCCGGGCATCTGCCCAAATACGCCTCCCCGGGCAATAGCTATCTTCGCATGGGTTACCTGATAATTATCATCGGTTATCTTATACGTACCACTCTCATCCAAATTATCCTTATGCCCGTCGAAGAAACGCTCCAAACGCCCCTGCCAAGTAACGAATCGATCCGGCAAATACTGGGTAATAGCGGCCGGCGTAAACTTAAGCAACGCCAAGAACAATACCAACGCCAACATCAAGATACCCGCCAGCTTCGCCAACTTACCAAATGGCAACTGACCGATAAACATCATCAGGAAACAAACCCCGAATAGCATAAACGCCGTAGAAAAGTTCTCCGGCAGAATCAAGACACAGGTCAGTCCTACCCCAATCAGTATATACTTAAAAAATCTGGTTCTCCGTTAATTTCCCCCGTTTGCTGAGCAAGAAAGCGACAAACACGACACAAGCCAGCTTCCCAAACTCCGAAGGCTGGAACTGTATCCCCATGATTTCCAGCCATCGATGCGCATCATTAGCGTCCACGCCGATAAAGGGCGTCACGATCAACATCAACATCGAGACCGGCAATAATATAATAAACGCAGAAAAGAAGCGACACGGTATATTATGCAACAGCAATACCATGACGAAACCTCCCAATAAAAAGGTGGCGTGCCGTACGATAGGCGCCCAGTGATTCGCGTTCTTATAAGCGATCGTACTGGTCGCACTGAACACCTCCACCACCGATATAAGACACAGGAACATGAAGATGATCCATATCACCCGGTCGCCCTTAAACAGTTTACTCGCCAGATCCATTTTATCCTTTATTACAAATTACGTACGCAAGCCTTGAACTGATCGCCCCGATCCTCATAGCTCTTGAACAGGTCGAAGCTGGCGCAACAAGGAGAGAGCAATACCGTATCTCCCTTATGAGCCATCTTATAAGCTTTCGCCACAGCCTCTTCCATCGAGCGGGCGTCTTCTATATTCGCCACTTTCCCGTCGAAGAACGCATGCAGTTTCGTATTATCCACACCCATGAAAATCAATGAATGCACCTTTTTACTCACTAGTTCCTCGATCTCCGAGTAATCATTCCCTTTATCCGTGCCCCCTAAGATCAAAACGACCGGAGTCGTCATACTCTGCAAAGCATACCAACAAGAGTTTACGTTCGTAGCTTTCGAGTCATTAATATAATCAACACCACGCACGCGAAGCACCTTTTCCAAACGGTGCTCAACCCCCCGTAAAATCACTGAGTGAGGCACGTATTTTCTCATCATGAATGTCCACGATCTTGGACGCTATCCCCGAAGCCAAAGAGTTATACAGGTTATGCGTACCAGTCAATGCCAATAGGTCTTGTTCCATCGTAAATGTTCCGTTTGCCGTTTCAATAACTACTTGATTATTTTCCGTATATCCCTTCACGCCGTTCTCATGTGTCTCGGCGAATGGGTAAAGAGTAGCCTCAGGATGCCGTTTGGCGATCTCACGGGCTATGATCGGGTCATCGTTCCAGAAAATGAAGGCGTCGTCCTTCGTCTGATTTTGCAAGATGCGGAACTTAGCGTCTACATAATTCTGCATCTCATAGTTATAACGGTCCAGATGATCCGGTGTTATATTCAATATAATAGCGATATCCGCTCTAAAGTCGTACATATTATCCAGTTGGAAACTGCTCAACTCGATCACGTAGACCGCATGTGGATCTTCCGCAACCTGAAGCGCCAAGCTGTTTCCGACATTTCCGGCCAAGCCCACGTCCACGCCCGCTTCTTTCAGTATATGATACGTAAGCATCGTCGTTGTCGTCTTGCCGTTGCTACCCGTGATGCAAATCATCTTCGAGTCCGTATACCTTCCGGCAAACTCGATCTCGGAGATGATCGGCGTACCTTGCTTCTTCAATAACTGTATGATAGGAGCCTTGTCGGGAATACCCGGGCTCTTGACAATTTCGTCGGCATTCAAGATGTCGGCTTCGGTATGCTGTCCCTCTTCCCAACGAATCCCGTGGTTGTCCAGCATCTCCTTATACTTAGGTTTGATAGACGATTTATCGGACACGAACACGTCGAATCCTTTCGCCTTCGCCAAGACAGCGGCTCCCGCACCACTCTCCCCGGCCCCTAATATAACCATTCTCTTACTCATCTTTTATCTCATCTTTAACGTAACTATCGTCATAACAGCCAAAATAATACCGATCAACCAGAAACGGACCACGATCTTCGATTCAGGCACGACATTGAACGGCTTTTGGATCAACGCCTGTATACCCGCATTTCCCGGTTTCTGGAAATGATGGTGTAAAGGAGCCATCTTGAAGATACGGCGACCTTCCCCATACTTCTTCTTCGTATATTTAAAGTAGGCCACTTGCAACATGACCGATATATTCTCCACCAAGAAAATACCGCAAAGGATCGGAATCAACAACTCCTTACGGATGATGATCGCGAAAACGGCGATAATACCTCCCAAGGTCAAGCTACCCGTATCTCCCATAAATACTTGGGCCGGATACGAGTTGTACCATAAGAAACCGACCGTGGCACCGATAAAGGCAGCGGCATAAACCACCAACTCCTCCGCGCCGGGTATAAACATGATATTCAAGAACGAGGCGAACTCAAAGTGGGATGACATATAGGCCAAAATACCGAGCGCCACCCCGATGATCGCCGATGTTCCGGCAGCCAAGCCGTCCAGTCCATCCGTCATATTGGCTCCGTTCGACACGGCGGTCACCACAAAGATCACCATCAGCACGAACACCAGCCATGCGGCCTCCTCCTTATAATCGCCCGCCCAGTTCACCAAATTGGCGTAATCGAAATTATTGTTTTTCAAGAACGGGATGGTCGTCTTTGTCGATTTGGTCTCCACCGTATGATAACGCACCTCCTCGATCACGTTATCATGGCGCACCTCCATATTCTCCTTGATCACCACATCCGGGCTCATGAACAATACCAAGCCAACGATCAAGCCCAGTCCTACCTGCCCGACGATCTTGAAACGTCCGTGCATACCTTCCTTATTCTTCTTGAATACCTTGATATAATCATCCGCGAATCCCAAGGCACCCAGCCAGACCGTAGTCACCAACATCAATATCACATAGATATTATTCAGCTTGGCACACAGTAAAGTCGGGATCAATATAGCGATAATAATGATAATACCTCCCATCGTCGGCGTTCCCTTCTTGCTCATCTGGCCCTCCAGCCCAAGATTTCTCACCGTCTCGCCGATCTGCAACATTTGCAACTTATCGATGATACGCCGGCCGATCGCCGTAGAGATAAACAAGGACAAGATCAAGGCCAACCCCGAGCGAAAAGATACGTACTTAAACATACCCGCTCCCGGGAAATCCAACTGATCCAAATAATTAAAAAGATAATAAAGCATGTCGTCTTAAATATTATGATTGTTGTGTCGAAAAAATCTCGCGTAACTTCTCACGGTCGTCAAAGTGATGTTTCACCCCCTTGATCTCCTGATAGTCTTCGTGGCCTTTTCCGGCAACAAGGATCACATCCCCTTTCTTCGCCAACATCGTAGCGGTCTTGATTGCTTGCGTACGGTCCGTGATACATAAGGTACGTTCCATATCCATTTTCGTCAATCCAGCTACCATATCGTTAATAATATCATCCGGTTCCTCAAAGCGCGGGTTATCGGAAGTCAGAATTACCTGATCGCTCAGCTTGACAGCCTCTTTCGCCATCAGCGGGCGTTTCCCCTTGTCCCGGTTTCCCCCGGCACCTACCACGGTAATGATACGTCCTTTCCCGTCCAATACCTCATGAATGCCATTCAGTACATTCGTCAAGGCATCCGGTGTGTGAGCATAATCCACGATCGCCGTATAACCGAGCGGAGACTGGATCGTCTCGAAGCGACCGGATACGGAGCGAAGCGTGCTCAGCACGATCAACACCTCCTCGGGATCTTTCCCTAAAGAAACCGCGGCACCATACACGGCCAGCAAGTTATAAGCGTTGAAACGTCCCACAAAATGCACCATAACCTCCCGACCGTTAATGATCAAGTCTGTACCCTCGAAATGAGATTCCAATATCTTTCCCTTGAAATCGGCCAAGGTACGCAAGGAATAGGTCAGCTTCTTCGCCTTCGTATTCTGCAACATCACCAAGCCGGATTTATCATCGGCATTCGTCAAGGCAAAAGTCCCGGCAGGCAGGTCATCGAAGAATTTCTTCTTCGCTTTCAAGTAATTCTCCACGGTCTTATGGTAATCCAAATGATCGCGGGTCAGGTTCGTGAAAATCCCCCCGTCGAAAGACAAGCCGCTGATGCGCCGCTGATCGATCGAATGAGAGCTAACCTCCATAAAAGCATACTCACATCCGGCCTCTACCATCCGGGCCATCAAGGAATGAAGCGTAAGCGGGTCCGGTGTCGTATGATCCGTCGGTACCGCCTCGCCATCTATATAATTACATACCGTGGAAAGCAATCCCACCTTATGTCCCATCTTCCGGAACATCTCATATAATAAGGTAGCGATCGTAGTCTTCCCGTTCGTACCCGTCACGCCTACCAACACCAATTTCCGGGAAGGATCACCATACCAGCGGGAAACCAAAAGACCCAACGCCTCCGCCGAATCCTTCACCACGATAAACGAGCATCTCCCCTCCAAATAGGACGGAGCCTCCTCGCATACGATAGCGACAGCTCCCTTCTCTATGGCGCTGTCCATATAGGCATGGCCATCCACGGCCGTACCTCTCACAGCGACAAACAAAGACCCTTTCGTCACCCGACGAGAGTCTGATTGAATATTCGTGATATCCACATTATCCGCCCCCATCAACATAGGAGCTTCCAACGCACCGATTAAATCCCTTAGTTCCATACCTATTTCAATGTTAATAATACGGTCTGCCCCTTAGACACTCGCTGTCCGGGTTGAATACTCTGCGAAACGACCCGTCCGACACCCGACAAAGAGACACGCAGACCGGCTTGCTCCAACAAGAAAACCGCATCTTTAGCACCCATGCCGACTACCCGGGGTACCAATCCTTCCCGAATCGTCAGATCGCTCAATTTCACTTTATTCTCTTCTTGCTCGGCAGAAGCTACGACCCACTTTGTCTCCAAACTGTCCGTATCCGCCTTAATATCCAATTCATCTAATACGTCCTCTACCGCCCTCAGATCGCCGCCTTTCACACGAGGTACCATCACGGCCGTCGAATCCCGTTCCATATCCCGGACATCGAACGACATATGGCTGGCGTATATCTTCTCGGCGATCGCACGCACCACGCCTCCCGACATCGTACCGCCCGAAGGATAACCAATACGGGGACGGCGGATCACCACGATACAAGAATACTTCGGATGATCGGCCGGGAAATAGCCACAGAAAGAGACTTGGTGCCCGCTCGTACGGTAGACACCGCCCGTAGCGATCTGCGCCGTACCGGTCTTTCCGGCGATCCGGACAATATCCGAATGAACCGCCTTACCGGTCCCTTTCTCCACGACTCCCAGCAACATATCTTTTATCAACGCCAGCGTATGATCCGAGCAGATCGAAGAGTTGATCACCTCCGTGGAAAAACTCTGCACGGTCTTGCCGTTATGTAAGATCTCTTTCGTAAACATCGGGCGAACCATCTTTCCGTTGTTCGCGATCGCGTTAAAGAACGCCAGCGTATTGATCGGCGGTACCTGCGTCTCGTAGCCGAACGACATCCAAGGCAAAGTGGTCTTGGACCAATAAC
>ENA-OQHL01000292-OQHL01000292.1-human-gut-metagenome-genome-assembly--contig:-NODE-292-length-39981-cov-4.887038_pt1 | contig 39981 bp, 57 predicted proteins | sample MGYA00242565_ERZ504723 | MGnify/ENA primary metagenome ERZ504723 (study PRJEB26092, sample SAMD00036211) | human gut metagenome | host: Homo sapiens | study: EMG produced TPA metagenomics assembly of... | reverse complement strand
ATGGGTAAGGATGATCTGGAAAGTCTGCCTTTTTATTGGGCACAGGCTGCTGGCAGCAGGTCAGAAGTTAGGGTATTTTAGATAGAGGTTTAAATATGGAAGAAAAAGATTTACAGAAACAGCAAGAATATACCTTACAGTACCTCGGGCGGAAGGGCAGAAAGTTTACCATTTTGCGCCCGGCGGTTTAAATTGCTGGCCGGCGCTGTATTGATATGTACTGTCTGTATGGTGGGCGCGCTTGGTTATATGGGTTATAATTTTTATCAGTTCCGTCAGGAACGGACTGATTTTTTAGAATATCAGGCTAAAAAAGGCGAGTTGGAAGCACAGCTGCAAAGCCTGCTGGCGGATAACGAAAAAATGCTGCGTGATATGTCTGAAATCACGACATTGGAAACTAAACTGCGCCGGGCATTGATTCGTGACACTGACAGTACTAAGCTGGGCAGTGATTTGAGCAGCGCGTCAGGCGAAACGGCAACGGCAGGCAATGCTCCTCGTTACTTGGGACAGGGAGGTCCTGCTGATTTGGGCGTGAAGGAAATGGCGGCAGTACTGACGGCTCAGAATAAAAATATGGCGCAGCAAATCGACGAGAAGAAAACTTCGATGAGTGAACTGCTTTCGGAGCTGGAAGGGCGCAATAATAAACGCTCGGTCTTTCCTGATCTGTGGCCGACCAAAGGTGGTACGATCAGCTCTCCCTACGGTGGACGTACGGGACCGATCGGTGGCGGTTACGACTGGCATCCCGGGGTTGACATTGCTGTTGAATTCGGCGAGCCGGTTTACGCCAGTGCGATGGGAACGGTAGAGGTTGCCGGTTGGAACGGCGGTTATGGACGCTATGTACGTATCGATCACGGCAATGGTTATGAAACTGCTTACGGGCATATGAGCGGGATTGCCGTTGCGCCCGGTCAAAGCGTGCGTAAGGGTGAAATCATCGGCTTTGTCGGCAGCAGCGGATATAGTACCGGCCCGCATGTGCATTTTGAGGTTTTTGTCGATGGGCAGAACGTTGACCCGATGTATATGCTGAAAATCGGCCAGCGGCTGAATAAATAGCAGTAAAGAAAGGCATTGTTTCCTTGGGGAAATAATGCCTTTTCTATGTTTAAGGACAGATAAAGCTTGCCTGAGAGCATAAAAATACTTTATGATAGAAAGAAAAGGACAGAACAGGCAGATGCAGTTGACCAGGATAAAAGGAGGCAGAGGCAATGGAATTGCGGATACTGAGGTATTTTCTGGCAGTGGCACGTGAGGAGAATATCACAAAAGCGGCTGAGCTGCTGCATATCACGCAGCCGACATTGAGCCGACAGCTGGCACAGTTAGAGGAAGATATGGGAGTAACGCTGTTTTCGCGCGGCGCGCGTAAGGTGACGTTGACTGACGAAGGAATGCTGCTGCGCCGGCGGGCCGAGGAGATCGTTGATCTGGCAGATAAAACGGAAAAAGAACTGACAGAACGCGACGAGCTGATCAACGGCGTAGTATCGGTGGGCTGCGGCGAGTTGGCTTCCGTACAGGTCATTGCTGAAATGTTCCGGGCTTTTAAAGAAAAGTATCCTGCTGTAACTTACGAATTATATGCCGGTAATGCGGATTATACTAATGAACGTATCGAAAAAGGTCTGTCAGATATTGCTTTGTTTCTGGAACCCGTGGATATTGACAGGTATGATTTTATCCGTCTGGGGGTCAAAGAACGCTGGGCCGTGCTGCTGCCTGCCGAAGATCCGCTGGTGCAAAAGGGCTTTGTTACGGCGGCAGATCTGGTGGGGAAGGAGCTGCTTTTTCCCGCACGGCTGAAAGTGCAAAATGAGCTGGTCAGCTGGTTTGGTGATTATTTTCCGCAGGTCAGGGTTCCGTATACCTGCAATATGAGTACGAATGCTTCGATAATGGTACGGAACGGGCTGGGATATGCTTTTCATATTGAGGGTTCACGGCCTTTTTTTGGACCGCTCACAGGTCTGTTCGCTGCCGCTGTATCCTGAACTTGCTGCTACTACAGTGCTGGCCTGGAAAAAACGACAGCCTTTCAGTGTAACGACGACGAAATTTATTGAGTTTGCCAAAAATTTTGTGAAAACATATAATAATAGGGAACAGTGAAGATAAAAGCAATAGCAGACAGTTGCAGCTGAATCAGAGGCTGTGGTCAGAAAGTGTAAGTGCAGATCACCAGAAGTGATTGCGCTTGCACTTTTTTATTTGTACAGTCGTGGAAAATCAATGCCTAAAAGGCATTGATGAATATGAGAAATAGGTATTATACATATAAGAAAGAATAATTTATAATGAAAGTGATCCGGGAACACGTGTTATGGAAAAGTTTAAAGAGAGAATTTTTAGTGAGGCTGAGTAGCTATGGAAAAGATGCAGAAATGTACGCAGGAGAATTTACAGCAGATTCTGCAGTCGGCAGAAAGGCGGCCGGAGCAGTTAAAAACAGCTTTAAATATCATTGAGCACAGCGATAATACTGAGGAACAGAAAATCAAACTGCTGAAAAATCTGCGCTTTTATCTGCTGGATGATATCCATTTTAAACAACAGCTGCTGGATAATGTAGATTATAGTATTTATCAGCTCAGGCATAATCACTGTGAGGAGGAGAAAAAATGACGATTCGGGAAGTTGCCGCAAAAACCAATATGTCAACTGATACTTTAAGATATTATGAAAGGATCGGTCTGCTGCCTCCGGTACCACGGAATGCGGCCGGGATACGCAATTATGATGAGTATTTTGTAAATTTTATCAATTTTATCAAAAAGCTGAAAGCCAGCGGGATGTCACTGGAACATATCATTGATTATATCCGTCTGGCAGAAATGGGTGATGCTACGATACAGGAGCGTAAAAAGCTGCTGGCAGAGGCACGGGAAACGCTGATTGAGAAAATCAACAGTTTGCAGCTGATTGCGGAACTGGCAGATTATCAGCTGAGAAATTATGAGAATTTATTACAGCCGGAAACATACGCTTTGTTAAACAGGCATCCGGCCCCGAAAGCAATAGCAGTCTGATCCGGAAAATGATAAATAAAAGATTTATTGTGAGGAGGAAAATAATATGAAATTTTGGCAGAGAATCAACAAAAACACTTTTAGAGGAATGGCGGCAGCGCTGGTTGTGGCTGCTGCGGTCATGGGCGGTACAGATGCAGCTTTGGCAGCCGGTGAGCCTGTAACAGAGGAACAGACAAAGATCATCAGCGCGTCGCTGCTGCAGACAGGCGGTACAGTATTTCCTATCGGTAATGATAATGCGGCTTATGCCAGATATTTTACAGGGCAGAGCTTCCTTTTTCCCATGGCTAACGATACTGTAAGTGTGTCTAACGTGACTTTTGCTCCGTCCTGTATCAATAACTGGCATACTCACAGCGGTTCGTGTCAGGTCCTGGTCGGGGTATCAGGCCGTGGATATTATCAGATCTGGGGACAGGACCCGGTAGAAATGAAAGCCGGCGAAAGCGTGACGATCCCGGAAGGGACGAAACACTGGCATGGCGCTGCCGGCAACAGCTGGTTCCAGCATCTGTCGATTATGAGCAAGGGTGCAGGTACTACCTGGCTGGAGCCTGTTGACCAGAATGTTTACAGGCAGCTTAAATAAATATACGAAAATGAGTTAAGCATAGTACAGTAATAAAAAACTCAGACTTTCATAATTTATGGAAGTCTGAGTTTTTGCAGTTATATATAATTCAGCAACGAAAAATAAACAGTGATCAGCCTAATTTACGTTCTACCATTTTAACGAGGACCGCAGTACCGCTGGGCAGAGCTTCTTTGTTCAGCTGCATATCCTGATGATGCAGGCCCGGAGCTGCAGCTGCGCCGACACCGAAGTAAGCAGCTTTTGATATGGGGATATTTTATTAACAAAAGTAGTGGAAATCCTCACCGCCGGGGTTAACGAGTTCTTTCGCAAGTTTTTCTTCGCCTACTACCTCGACGATACATTCTGCAACTTCTGCAGTCAGTTCGTCATCGTATTCAGCAGCGGGGATCACACCGCCGGGAGTAGTGACTTCGGCAGTAGCCCCAAGAGCAGCGGCAGCATTGGTAACTGCACGGCGCAGTTTTTCCAGCAGTTCGGTCATAGCTTCGTTGGTTTGTGCGCGGGCATCGACGATCATTTCAACTTTATCAGGAATGATATTGGGGGGCTACGCCGCCGCCTTTGATGCCGGTAACTTTACAGGACCAGGGGATGATAGGATTGATTTTAATAGCCGTAATCGCATTGATAGCGACAGCGGCTGCCTCGATTGCGTTGACACCCAGGTGCGGACGTGCGCCGTGACTGGATAAACCGTTGATAACGACGTTAACGAAGGTGCTGGAAGCATGGCGCACTGCTGGCGACATTTCGCCGTAGGCAATGTCCTGTACAGGACGGATGTGCAGACCAAGAGCGATATCGACGTCTTCAATTACGCCGGCATCAATAACTGCCAAAGCGCCTTTTAAGGTTTCTTCACCCTGTTGGAACAGGATGCGCAGGGTGCCGCGTTTAACCTTGCCTACCAGCTCGGAGGCAGCGGCTAAAAGCATGGCGGAATGGGCGTCGTGGCCGCAGGCATGAATATTTTTCTTTTCGCCGTCGATCAGAAAGGGCAGTGCGTCCATATCGGCACGCAGCATCATTACAGGTCCGGGCTCTGAGCCTTTGATTTCGCCGATAACGCCGGTGCCGCCGATGTTACGGGTAACTTTGTAGCCCATTGCTTCTAATTTATCTGCCAGATAGGCAGAGGTTTTAAACTCTTCAAAACCAAGTTCAGGAATTTGATGTAAGTCGTCATAAATATTACGCGGATCTAATTTGTTCATAATGCATCGTTCCTTTGTTTTCAAAAATTAAAGCGGGCTTTAAAAACGCTTTAAAATAATTATAGCATCAACATGCCTAAGAAGCAAAAAAGGCACAGCAAAAGCTGTGCCTTTAAATATAAAGATTTATTTACCGAGGATGATTGAAGTCAGAGTGATGGGATCGACATATTTGCCGTCTTTATAGACGCGCATGTTACCGCTGGCGATTTCGTCGATCAGAATTACTTCGTCGTTGTTGTAACCAAATTCAAATTTGATATCGTATAGATCCAGACCCATTTTTGCCAGGTCTGCAGCAACGATTTTAGTGATTTTAAGGGTTTGTTCCTTCATACTGTTGAACATTTCCTGGCTCATGATGCCGAGAGCCGCCAAACCTTCAGAAGTGATCAGAGGATCGCCTTTAGCGTCGTCTTTTAAAGTAGCTTCAACGTAGCCGCCTTCGAGAACAGTGCCGTCAGCAATGTAGTCACCGTAACGACGGATGAAGCTGCCGGTTGCTTTCAAGCGGCAGATGACTTCAAGGCCTTTACCGAATACTTTAGCAGGCAGGACTTCCATAGTGGCGTTATCGATATCTGCGCTGACATAGTGGGTTTTTACACCTTCTTTTTTGAGGATCTCGAAAAAGTGGATCGAAGTCTCAAGATTTGCTTTGCCGATACCTTCGATAGTCAGCCCGACGGTATTCTCACCGGGATCAAAAACACCGTCTTTGCCGGTGCAGTCATCTTTGAATTTTAAGAGTACATTGCCGTTTTCCAGGGAATATACTGTTTTAGTTTTGCCTTCGTAAATTTTCTCCATTGGTAACAACCCTTTCACTTTTTAAAGTATTGGAACTGTTCTAATATTATATAATATTTGTCCTTGCAGTTGCAATAGAAGAAAATGTGAATTTTCTTTAATTTGACAGGCAATAGCTAATGTGATATTTTGAAGTCAAAGAAAACAGACAGGCGGTGGCAATAATGATCAATATTTCGATACCTGCGATCTGGATCGCATTTTTTGGAGCCTTGTTTGGGGCGATGCTGGGTGTGGCTTTGTCCTTCTGGATCATTAAGAGAGAGGTACAGCGGGAAGTAAGACGGATCGAAACCGAATATAAATTTCTTTTGGTACAGGGGCTGGTCGGCGGTGTGATGAAATACTTTTTTAAAGACGAAGAAACAACGGTCTGTAAAGAAGATGCAAAACAATCGGCAGAACAGTGATTATAATAAAACAGACCTCGGACATAAATATGCCGAGGTCTGTTTTATTATGGGAAGGGCTTAACAGATTTATGAATTTTAACAAAATAAATGCTTGTAATATTGATAATATGGAATAAATTAATTAATAAATTCAAATAGGAGATAGCACACAGTTGAAATTAACAAAAATGTTTTGTATGATGTATTTAAGCAGTAATACAAAATAGTTTAAGGAAGTGAATCGAATGAAATTGAAAAATGTTTTTTCATTACTGGCAGCTTTAGTAGTTTTATGTGTAGGCGCTATGGCTGTGGCGGCTCCTGCTCCCAGTCAGCTTGGGCAAAGCAGGGCGGCGATCGAAGTTGCTAAAGCAGAAATTCCGGCAAACTGTAATCTGATTGGTTATACAACTAAAGGTGATGAAAGCCGTATTACTTTTCAAGACCCTGACACTTTGGAATATTATTATGTGAAGGTTGCAACGGCTACTTCCAAAATCAAAGAGATAGAAGTCAAGGGTGCAACATTTGTCAAAGGCAGCACTATTATCAACAAAACTCCGGCAGATATCGAGCGCTTTGTTATGGCTGAATACCCGGATGCCCGCAATATTGTTGTAACTATGGACAAAGAAGGCAATAATTCCTACTATGAAGCCGAATTTACTACCCTTAAATTTAAGGGGGAATTAAAGTTTAATCCTGCCACCGGCGTTATTTTTGAGCGTGAGCTGGATTATTATTGAGGATTCAGGTATCATGGAATAAAAACAGGCCCTGTATGCAGGGCCTGTTTTTTTAGTGTTAACTGTTCAGCAATAAGTGCGCCAAAGATAACTGAGCGGCATTACGATAAATAAAGCCGGCAGCGTATTGGCGACACGGAAGTCTTTCAATTCACAGATACGAAAGCCGGTAATAATAGCTAAAATGCCACCGCAGACCATAAAATCACCAATCATCAGAGGATCTGTAAGCGGCATGATGAAGCCGGCACTCCAAAAGAGGATGCTGAAAAAAAGAAACTGGGGGATTGCGATACAGGCGATCATAGGACCCATATGAGCAGCAAAAGCAAATGCTGCAAAAATGTCCATAACAGATTTTGTTAAAAGAACAGTGCTGTCGCCATTTACGCCTTCACCAATCGCGCCGAGAATTCCTGTACTGCCGGTACAGAACAGCATCAGCAGGCCGACGAAACGGCTGATATAAGCATCATTATCTGCTGCCGCAGTATTGGTGATACGTTCGATAAGTGTTTTAAGCCTAAGCGAAGCGAAATTGATCTGGTCTTCGATTCGAAGTGCTTCGCCGATGATAGTACCCAAGATCAGAGCTAATGTAACTGCCGGCATAGATTTTATATTTTGCAGCAGAATGATGCCGATGATGATGGAGCAGTAACCGAATAACCCATAAAGCGATTCACGCATTTTGACTGGCAGCAGTCTTCCGAAAAAACTGCCGAGCAGGCCGCCGATAAGTACGCAGGCAGAGTTTACAATAATTCCTATAGACACTTTTTTTACCTCCTTGCAAAAAATCGGATCATTATAACATTTCGTTTGCAACAATGCAAATCGTAGTTAAGGTAAATAAAAAAGCCGCAGAACTAAGTTCTGCGGCAAAATATTTTATGGAGCGGGAGACGAGATTCGAACTCGCGACACGCGGCTTGGGAACTGGAGTGTTTAAGGGGGCCTTGAGTGGGTCTACAAGCTACTCTCAAGCCATTTTAGCATGGGCAAGTAGAGGCCCGCAAGCCGCATTGTTTCGTGGCAAAAAGGGGTGCGTTGGTACCACGTTGGTACCAACTAAAGCGAATAAATATTTTTAATTTTTTCGGGAAGATGTTCATCATAACCAGGAATCGCGTGGCCATATAAATCTAATGTGTGGCTCGCTTTGCTATGACCTAAACGCTTAGCTACTTCAAGCAGAGGAATGCCAGAAGCTAATAGTTGTGTAGCATGGGTATGACGCAAACAATGAAATTTTTTATGCTCTATTCCTGCCGCTTTTAGAGTGGCTTTCCATATTCTTTCGATGTTGCGTGGGGCATAAGGTGTACGATTTAAAGTATGAAAAACATAACCCTGTAATTCTATTACTTTATCGCTTTGTCGGAGGCTGTTTAAAGCTGACATGACTTCTTCTGGAACAATGATGCTTCGGTTGCCTGCGGGTGTTTTTGGTGGCATATCAATGAGCTTGCCGGAAATTTCTTGCAGACTATTATTTATAATTATCCGATTGTTCGTTACACAAGGCCATTTAAGACCAAGAATTTCCCCTAACCGTGCTCCGGTCGTTATAGCTAATAACATCATAGGATAATATTTTCTTAGTCTAAGATTTGTCGACTTCGATTGAAGAGTGTTTAGAATTTGTTGTATGTCTTGTTGGCTAAAAATAACGATTTCAGTTTTTTCCACTCGAGGAGCTGCAATTGCAAGCATGATATTTTTGTTGATTAAATCCAAAATGTGAGCTTTGGTTATGGCAGCTTTGAGCAGTTTATGTAATTTGTTTTTAGCATTACTGCTTAATATAGAATCATTATAAAATTGCTGCACTGAATGAGCTGTTAAATGCTGCAGCCTTATATTAGCTAAAGGCGTTAAATAATTCATAGTTTGCTTATATCTTAGTACAGTTTTGGGGCGAACATTCGGCGCAATGTAAGTTTTTAACCATTCGATTAGCCATTCACCCACCGTTATATCTGATGGCGGTATGTAGCTGCCTTTAAATATTTCTGATTTAGTGGTAGATAACCATGTAATTGCATCATCAGGGTTATCGAACCTTTTTACGATCCTTTTGCCGTTTGGATCTGTAATTGCTGCTCTATATTTGTCCCTGGCGTTTTCATAATTAATAGAACCTTCGCCGTTAATTCTCTTTCGGGCCATAAAAAATCAGCTCCTAACTGTAATTTGAGTATGCAGTAGCAGAGCTGATGTGCTATAATATTTATAGTAATCAGCTCGCTGTAGGGGTGGGCGTTACTTGACCGTTTCGGAGTTCCAGTCCGAGGCGGTCTTTTTTATTTATAATCCGTCAACTTCTATTCCTTCAACCTTCCAATCTTTGTTGAAATCAACCCTAAATTTACTTTTTACCATTGAGTTAAAACTGTTTTTTGCATCAACATAACCGACAACACTAATTATATTATTAGATTTAGATACCCAATAGGAACCCGGGAACTTAGCTGATGCTGGATCTTTTAAAATCTTCTTAACTTCGCGTTCTGCATAATTCATAGCTGTATGTTTTTCGCTATTGGTTAAATTACCGCTGGATATATTGCTTAATACTTTTCCGTTTTCATATAATGTAACATTTTTATAAACTATTTTGGTTATTTCCTTTGCTTCGTTTCCATATGCAACGGCTATGGCTTTTCCTAAAAGTGGGGACTCTATCATATAGCCCATGCTTGGTGTTCCGTCGATCTTGGTTAAATCATTAATACCAACCGAAAGTAGTATGGCATCAACTTTTTTTGCGGTGTCATCATCAATACCCATACCGCTTTTTATTGCTTGAGTATTGTCTTTGCTTACGGTTTTTGGAGAAGGTGCTTTTTGTTCCTAATTTACTTTCTTTTTGTTGGCTCGCAGTTGTATTCCCACTGCCGCCACACCCCGAAAAACTAGATATAGCTAAACATAAAAATAATATAGATAAAGTCTTTTTCATCATAAACACATCCTCTAATATAATTAAATTAGCATAATGCTAACCTGAAAGTTAAAAAAATAAAACTACCTGTGTCTAAATAATTCAATTTCATCAACTTTATAGTGCCTCTCAAAGTCATTATTTACAATATGCTCCTGCTCATGCAGGAGCGTTTTTTTATTTGCTTCAAAAGAATGTCGTGAATTTAAAACACATATTTTGTCGCCATCCGCATTTACCACACAATAGCCGCCAATTTTACAGGGCAGATTGGCAAGAACCACCCTAGATACCATAATAATCACCTCTAGTCTACATCATGTTCTTCTTCTTTTTTCATTCTGCTTATTATTTCAGCAGCAAGCTTTAAATCGTCGGCAGAGACATTTCTAGCAGCATCAAATAATATTCTCATGCCAGGATTATCATAAAGCTCTTGCGCCATTTTTGCAGCTTCAGGGTCAAGGTAATAGCCATCCTGTGAAGGGATTTCTTCATTACCCAATAGAAAATCTGTAGTGACATTAAATTTATTTGCCATTTTCAATATCATTTCAGGAGAGGGCATGCGCTGCCCAAGTTCATAAAAAGATATTGCTTTTGGTGTCACGCCTAAAAAGTCTGCTAGTTCTTTTTGTGTTATATCATTATCTAGCCGTAGCTGCTTTATCTTTTGACCTAACATGATACCCTCCTTAAATGTACTGTAAGTTCATTATACAATAAATTTTAAAAAAATCCATTGACATTCCACAAAATGTACTGTACAATATGTACATAGAAAGGAGGGGCGATATGAGTAAGTTAAAAGATATAAGATTAAAAAATAAAATCAGTCAAGAACAGCTTGCTGTCGATGTTGGTGTAACAGTTAGATATATAGCTTTCTTAGAAAGTGGGAAAAGGAAACCATCAATCGATGTTGCTTTCAAGATTGCAAAAGCGCTACAAACAACAGTTGACAATATTTTTTTGCCTATTAAGTGTACGGATAGTACATCTGGAAAACAGAAAGGAGCTTAAAGATGGAACTGACAGAAAAAGACTTGGAGTTACTACGGGAATTGAAACATTTTTCGCTACTTGAAGCAGGATATATACAAACCGGTTTTAATAAGCCGAACCCTTTGAGACCATTATCGCCAGTAGCACAGCGTATCATTGACGCGATTAAAAAAGAAAAAGGGCTAACATATGTTGGAGCATATGCCGCCCTAGAGTTAGTTTATAACTATTTGAAGTTTGAATCTAATTTTGTTTCTCTTCCAAAAGGATAGAGACTACTTCATAAGTTTTTTCTTCGTCTAATGCGTAGAAGTCAAGTTTAGGCATTTGCTGATTGTAGAAAACTGGAGAATAAAGAAAAGGTGTTAAATTTTCTTTAAACTTAGATGCTAATTCTTCAAAAAGTTGGTCTGAAATTTTGTGGAAAAAGTAAGCGGGATTTAGCAATTTGCTTAAAGTATTTTGATCATATTCGCCATAAGCAGAAATTTCAAAAAACTCTCCTATTTTACGATAATTAACTAACTCAACTTTTTGGAGATAGCCTTTATTCAATGGGTCATAGCTTGTTAAATAGGAGTATCCATTTTGGTAATCAAAAAACTTCCCGAAATAATAAAATCTTTGTCCTTAAACAATATCTTTGGTATTAATTTTTTGGTTTTATAGTTGGCTGCAAGATAATTTAATAAAGCGTCCAAAAATTGTAACTGGCTAACTGTGTAGTGTTTCATCATAATAATCAACTCCTTTCAAGGTGATTATACCACAGTTAACATTCTACAAAACCAAAAGCGAGGTGAAATATAATGCTGGAAGTTATGACGGCAAAAAATTACGCAAAGCGTACCGGCTATCCGTTGGACTCAATCAGGCGTATGTGCAGGGTTGGAGAGTTACCATGTGATAAGCAAGGCAGTGTATATCTAATTGATGTAGGTGCTGCAGACGCAATTATTAAGGAGCGTATGGCTATGGCGCAGGCAGAGAAAGAAAGTTTGCGACAAGCAAAGCAGCGGCGTAGTCGTGTCAGAACCCGATCCTATGGGAACGGTCAAGAATTTGATTTTGTAGCAGCTTTGAAAGCTTTATAGGTGATAGAAGATGTCTATAGCTCATAACTTTAATCACTTTCTGGTAGGAAGAAAAAATCGAAGTCGACTAAACGTAAAAAGAAGCAACGATTAAATACTAAACATTGTAATAAATATGAGAAAGGACGGTAGAAAAAATGGAAGATATTTACATAGCATACTTGGCAGTGGTTGATATAACAACAGATGTACTTGATAGTGTAGCAAGATATCCGGCGATGTGGTTACTGACGATTGTTGCGGCTGTTGTGGCTTGTAGGATGATCTATAACATAGGTTACGCTATGGGGCAGGTGGCAGGCTTATGATCAGAGATTTTACCGTAGCAACTACTGCAATATTTATTGGAACATACGTAGCTATTATGGCTGCTGTAGTCACAGTAGGGGTGTTGAGATGAGCGAAAAACGTCTTATAAAAACAAACAAACTCTGCCTTGCGAACGGTGATGAGTTCGACAAAACAGAGTTTGAAGTGGATACCGATGTACTATCTGGATTTATTAAGGTCAAAACGGAAGGTAAAACAATTTATGTTAATCCAGAGTTCATCATATCCTTTGAAGAAAGTAACTTGTCCAGAGTTATTTCTTCTTGCCGGTAGTTTTAGTCTGAGAAAGCGCACTTCCAGCTACAGACTTAGATGTTTTGCTGTAGTTATCGTTTTTCAATATCTTGGATGCTTTGCTTGCTACAGATTTAGATGTTTGCTTTGTGTTTGGCATCACAAACCCTCCTTTCTACATAATATTCTTAAGATAGTTGAGAACGATAAAATGGAAAACAAAATATACGTTCACACTATATGTAGTAATTATACCACAACGATAGGAGTAGTCAAGATGAACAAAATTAAACAAATTCGTGAACAAAAAGGCTTGTCCAGATATCAAGTAGCTAACGCCAGTGGTGTTTGGTATAAAAATCTAATTGATATTGAAAACGGTAAAGATGTGACATTATCCACGCTCAGGAAAATTGCAGCAGCAATGAACTGTGAAGTATCTGATTTAGTTTAGGAGGAGTGATTATGAGAAAACAAAAGAAAAAGAGCTATCAACGTTGCACCGTTGGTAGCTCAAGGTGGACATGTAAATTTTACTAGGTTTAGCGTCCACCTTCATTTTAGCAAAAGAATTGGAGGATTGCAAGTATGGATAAATTTGACGATTTAGTATATTCGCTGCGATATGAAGCAGAATCTATTTTAGAGAATCTGAAAGAAATGGATGATCTAGATGGGGATGAAGCCAAAGTCAGCGTGCTTCTAAAGTGGATTCATAACAGCGCAAATACTATCGAAAATAAAATAGAAGACTGGAGGTCTGACCAATGTTGAAGAGTGAACAGATTAACGAGCTTGCTGCCGCTTTGGCAAAGGCACAAGGGCAGATTGAAGGAGCAAAGAAAAGCAGCAGTAATCCGTTTTTCAAAAGTAAATATGCAGACCTGGCTGAGTGTTGGAACACGTGCAGAGAGGCTTTAACTGCAAATGGAATATCAGTTATCCAGATGCCGGAAGAAATCAATGAGAACGGAAGACTGAACATTACAACGATGCTTGCACATTCAAGCGGGCAGTATATATCCAGCACTCTAACAATGACTGTAACTAAATTAGATCCGCAAGCTATTGGCAGTGCAATCACTTACGGCAGGAGATATGCTCTTGCTGCTATGGTTGGACTGGCTCAGGAAGACGATGACGGAGAAAAAGCAATGGCGTAAAGGGCGTTCTAACGATGCTAATAAATACGCTTGGGTATTATGTCAAAAGATAGCAGAAAAGCTGTCAGAAGAGAGCTTTCACAGCAAGGAAGATGTTTACAGGAAGGCAATCAGGGAATGTGGTTACGGCAGAATATGGCCAGTGCCAACTGACGCTGTAAACAGAACTATTGAAATTTGGCAAAGTAATGGTGTCGGCTGGATAGCTGAATTGGTTGGAGAGTGTCATAACATTAAAGGCTATAGCAATGTAAGAGTATATTATGGCAGCAGCGCTTATGACACGAAAGAGATGAGCCGATTTATAGATTGTTTAGTATCTATGGCAAAAGAGATTGGTGTAGAGACCAGGCCGCAGGAAGAATTAGATGACCTAATCAGGGAGTGGGGCGTTAAAGATGATTCCAAAAATAAAGAGGATAAGACTTAAAGGTAAAGCTCTCAGCAAGCTTTGTGAGGAGGTATATAACCGTGACAACGGGTTATGTGTATATTGCTCTCACTATGTTGAGCCTGGAGTTAAGCCACACCATGAGCCTTTAAAATCACAGGGCGGACAGGACAGGCTTGAAGATATGGCAATGCTTTGTAATGACTGCCATTCCCTGCGGCATAATTCCGTTAAGGGCATCGTTATTGGTCAAAAGGTAAGGTCGTATTTATCTGCAAAATATGACCGCCAGGAGTAGGAAATTATGAATACAGGGTTTATTGCTTTACATCGAAAATTGTTAGATAGTCCGATTTGGCAGGTTACGACAGTTGAGCAAAAAGTAATTTTAATTACACTGCTTTTAATGGCAAATCATAGTGAGAAAAAGTGGTACTGGCAGGGTGAAGAATTCATTTGCCAACCGGGACAATTTATAACCAGCTTGCCTAATATCGTAAAAGCTTGTGGAAATGGGCTAACAGTCCAAAATGTAAGGACTGCGTTAAAAAAGTTTGAAAACATGAATTTTTTAACAGACCAATCAACAAAAGACTGGAAGGCTGATAACCATAGTAAATTGGCAGGTTTATCAAGGGAAAAGAGATGTCGATAACAGACAACCTAACAGTCAGCTAACAGAGAGCCAACAGACACCTAACAGACAACCTAACAGTCAGCTAACATCTAACAATAATGATAATAATATAACAATGATAAACAATGATAATAATAACGCGTGCGAGCAAACCCAAAAACCAATCGAGGTTAACGAAAAAGAAAAGGCTTTGAGTTATTTGGGAATTGTATCCGTCGAAACGGAAAAAGCCTGTTGCAAGAATAGCATGGATGAATATGCGTGTACACTCGGAAGAACAGTATGCGTTGATTAATACTGCTGTTGAGCGATACAAAAAAACTAATCAGTGGCAGGAAGAAAACGGCAGGTACATACCTGATCCTGATACTTTCCTGCAGGATGAACGCTGGACGGATGAAATCAAATTGCCGGAAGCAGTGCAAGCTGCTGACAAGGAAGCCCAAGAGAAAGCCGAATGGATAGCAAAGAACAAGGAGCGCTGGGCAGCGATACCTCCGGAGAAAAGAAAGTACAGGCTGGCTTGTTTTATGGGGCTGGACTGGGAAGAAGTGAGGGATATGCCGTATGTTGGAACTTAGAGAGATAACGGCAGCTTATGAAGTGTGGCAGGCGGCGGGACTAAAGCCGAACTGGGTAAGCGAAGATGCAAAAAAAGCTATCGAAAGGCAAACCCTGGAGCGGTATAAATACACAGACATTGAGATGTGGGGCGATACTGTTGATTATATCGCTGATAATAATAAATATTGGCCAACATGGGCAGATATTAATAACACCTTATCAATCCTACGGCAAAATAAAATTCGCGAAGAAAAGAAAGCTATTGAGCGTAATTCTAAAGCGGCGAATGAGTTTGTGAAGAAGCTATTTGCTGACCTTGATGCTGGTAAAACATTTGGCGAACTACGGCAGCCAATAAGCGATAAGGTTAGAGCTGCAGCAAAGAGGATTTTTCCTGATGCCGACGATAGCTTTATAAAGCGTAATTGCAGCGATATCAGCTTTATCGCAGACGTCGAACGAAAATGCGCTGAATGTATTAACACTGTTGATTGCCCATACAGCGGACATCAACCGTTTTTGAGAGTAGACAAAGAAAGCGGATTTACTTATGTGGTTGCTGATCGTGAACGGTGTTATAAATATCACCCGTTAGTGCCAGATGTAACACCTAAACAGTCAACACGTCGTCAAGGTGATTTAACTAAAGTTTGATTATAAGGCGCAAGGTAACGATGAAAAAGAAACTTTCGGAAAAAGATGCACCTAAGTTTATTGTTGTCAAAGAATGTGGGAAGAAAGTAATTTATGAACAGTTAGAAATAAAATACCCCCCCAAATTCTAAAGAACAGGAAGAAGCAGATATACACCGATAGATTCATTTTAGTTAAAACGGCTGCCCAGCTACTGCCTCGGCACTATATACAAGCAATGTGGCGCAAAAGGGAAGTATACCTGTGGAATGGCCTTACCACAGGGGGCAGCCTTTTAAATATAAGGAGTTGAAAATATTGACTGAGTTACTGATAACGATACCGGGAGAACCGTGCGCACAAGGTAGACCGAGGTTTAGTACAGCAGGAGGCTTTGTTAAAGCATATGATCCGGCAAAAAGCAGGAACTACAAAGCATATGTAAAGCTTATTGCGCAGGAAGAAATAAAAAACCAAGGCTGGAAATACACAGAATTGCCCTTAGCGGTCACGATAACAGCTTACATGAGTATTCCGACAAGCAAGTCTAAAAAGTTTAAACAGGAGGCTATTTTAGGCGGAGAGCGTCCCGCAAAGAAGCCTGACACCGATAATATATTCAAGTGTATTACAGACGCCCTTAGTGGTATAGCGTACAAAGACGATAAGCAGATAGTAGCTGCTACAGTTAATAAGTGGTATGCAGAAGTACCGAGAGTTGAAGCATTAATAAGAATTATTTAGGACGGTGCTGTTAATGATTAATGTCAAAGTAATGCTAAATTTAATAAAAGATGAGCCGGAAAATGCTTATATACCAATAGTTAAGCCGGAGCTAGTTGCTCTGCTTAAAGAAGTGAAAATGCTGCGGTAGTGAGATAGGGCAATATATAGTATGGACTATGATAATGCGGTAAAAGGAGCTGAAAACGTGATAGATTGTGAAAAATGTTATAGGCTAAAAAGTTGCGGCGACAGATATTATTGTGCGTTTATAGGCTTAAATCCTTGTATTAGAGGAGAACATACACCAGTACAAGAGTATAAAGGTGCAGCAAATCCGTTAACATCGACAGATTTACGTTTAGCTCATTTACAAGAGCAACAACGTAGGCGTGAGGAAGCTAGGGCGAGGAAAGAAACAGAAGCGGGAAAAGAACAATACAAGCCGCACAAAACTATGAAAGTAGTATTTAGGGATATTATGCATAAACACAGTGGCATTCCGATGTTTCGACCGCCCGGAAATTCGGCATCATCTAAGGCGTTTGTTTGGAGTAATATGCATACAGTAATTTTCGAAATGGGGTTTGCTGGGTGGGATGTTCCGGCAATTGCTCAAAAGCTGGGCGTGGCGAAAAACACGTTATATTCGTACATTGGTAGATACAGGGGGTAGCAGATGACTATAGAGGAGATAAAGGCAAAGCTAAAAAGATATCGTTTCATTGCGGGAGAAATTAGTGACTTGCTAGATGAGCGGGAGCGTCTGCGGTCGCTTGCCGAAAAGATTACACCTTCGCTGTCCTTTGCTCCTGTACATGGTGCCAATACGGATAAAATGGCACCTGTGGTTGCCAATCTCATTGAGGTAGAGCGATATATTGAAAAACGCAGTAAAGAGCTTCTGCGGGCAAGAATGGAGGCAGAAAAACTGATTGATAGCTTATCGGACGAAAGGCATAGAGCAGTATTAAAAAGCTATTATTTTTCAAGGCGCAGCTGGGAAGAGTGCTGCGTAGCAGTGGGTTATGAGTGGGCGCAAATACATAGGATCCATTCGGGGGCATTATACGAGCTAAGAAAGATGATATAGAATGATACCATGGACCCTTGATATAATATAAAGTGTAAAAATGTGAAATTGATATAACGCATACGCAGTAACCCGCTCACTATCCGAGCAAGTGGCAAACCGTATGTTATATATTTGCTATGGCGTTCGCCGTATGATGGCATATGATAGCTGCAATTTATCGTATGAATGATGCGGATAACTACCCATAGCCCCTACCGTGCGACTAGCAGCAGTCGCATTGGTAGTGTCAAAACAACGGCATGAGAGACGGTAACTGTACGCGGCCCGTGAAGAAGCCCATAGAACGCAGAGCACCATATCTGTAGACTTTGGGGTAGCCTTACCGGTGGGGCGAAACCCTGCCGTTGGGGTGATACAGCGGCATATTTATTGGAGAGTGATTAAATGTTAGTAAAAGAACTAATAGAAAAGCTCAAGGAAATGCCTCAAGATGCACTAGCGATGTATGATTATGATTGTGAACTTGTTCCTATAGATAAAGCGGAAACGTATACATTTGAAGGAACTATTGTTGTAGAACTTTCTACAGACTGGAACAAGAATATACGTTAATCTACATAAATAATTTAGTCTTAAAAAGCCGTTAAAACACGGTAATATATATCAGAATTTAGCATATAACTTAATACAAAGCACTTACTTATGTAGGTGCTTTTTTATTGACATGGTGGTGATTGAATGAAGATGAACCTAACCGGCAAGATCAGAAAGATAATAAAAGCTTTGGAAATGCGAGGGCTTATATACCTGTATTCAAGGGAGCAAGTATATAGTCAGAAGCTATCTAAGGTATGCACTATGTACAGAATAGATTACCTCATGCCATGGGAAGAATATAAAAAGAAATTTCCGGATAAGGCAGAGCGGAAAAAGAATAAGGGTGTAAGTGTTAGGGTCGAAATGGCAAGATCATTTAGGGAGATAGATATTTTGCTATATATTGTTGATGTATTGAAGGCAGGTGATGAAGGTGGAGAAGTTAACCATTAAGCAAAAAGCTTTTGCTGATTATTATATACAGACTGGTAATGGGACAGAGGCAGCAAAACTAGCTGGATATAGTGAAAAGACTGCAAAAGTGATTGCGGCAGAAAACTTAACGAAACCAAACATAAGGTCATATATAGAAGAACGGCTTGCACCAATAGAAGGACGGCGAATAGCAACCGGTGATGATGTGCTTGAGTACCTAACCAGGGTAATGAATGGAGAGGAAAAAGATTCGTTTGGACTTGATACAAGCATAAGCGACAGAAACAAAGCAGCAGAGCTATTGGGCAAGCGTCTTTTGTTGTGGAAGGAACAAATTGATGTGTCAGGCACAGTAAACGTAGCACAGGTGTTAAAAGAAGCGCAGGAGCGTGCGAAGAAATGATCACCAAAGAAATGATTGAATTTGTTGCGCGGTTTGAACATGATCCTGTTGGATTCGTTAAAGCTATGTATCCTTGGGGAGAAGGAGAGCTTGAAGGACAATACCCTCAAACGTGGCAACTTGAATTGTTAAGCAGTGTAGCAGAGAAAATGCAATATGATCCGATGAAGGTACAACGATATGCAACTGGCTCAGGGCATGGCATTGGTAAGTCTGCTGTAAATGCTTGGCTCATTGAGTGGGCGCTATATACTAAAGTCGATGCTAAAGCTGTAATCACTGCCAACACAGACACACAGCTAAGAACTAAAACATGGGTGGAGTTGTCGAAGTGGCACAGGCTTAATATTGCTAGCGAAATGTTTGTTTATACAGCTACTTCACTATACAGCGCAGACCCAGCACATGAGAAAACATGGCGAGCCGATGCTATACCCTGGAGCAAAAGTAATCCGGCGGCATTCGCGGGCCTTCACAACAAAGGCAGCCGAATATTATTGGTGTTTGATGAAGCCTCAGAGATTGATGATGTCATTTGGGATGTTGCTGAAGGTGCAATGACGGATGATGATACAGAGATACTTTGGTTTGCGTTTGGGAATAGAACACGAAACACAGGAAAGTTTAATGACTGCTTTGGGAAAGATAAAAGCCGATGGGATACACGAAAGATTGACAGCCGTACAGTAGAGGTAACCAACAAGCGACTATTACAAGAATGGGTAGATTATTACGGCATTGATAGTGACTTCGTGAAGGTTCGTATACTCGGAGAGCCGCCATCATCCGGTGAATATCAATTTATCGGGCGTGACATTGTCGAAGCTGCTAGAGCAAGGACATTGGATTACCACAGTTATCAATTCGCTCCTGCTGTTATTGGTGTTGACCCTGCATGGTCAGGCAAAGACGAAGCATCTATATACGTTCGCAAGGGTAACTGGAGTAAGTTGCTTTACACAGAAGCTAAGAGCGATGACCATAAAGCCTTTGCACACAGGATAGCTCTTTATGAGGACGAATACAGGGCTGCAGCTGTTTGCATTGATATGGGATATGGCACAGGCGTATACAGCGAAGGTAAAGCTCTTGGCCGCAGGTGGCACTTGATACCATTCGCCAGTACAAAATGCGATATGGGATATTTCAATAAACGTGCTGAAATGTGGGGGAGTATTAAGCAATGGCTTATAGAAGGCGGCGCACTTGACCCGCTGGATAAAGATATAGCAGATGAACTAATGCTGCCGGAACTCGTTGCTAGCAATAATGGCACGATCAAACTGCAGCGTAAAGAAGATATGGCTTACAGTCCTAATAGGGCTGATGCTCTAGCGCTGACCTTTGCAGTTAGGCTCAAGGCAAGTTCATATGGACTGCCGGCGCAAAAAGCAAAAGCAGGCAAACAGGCATTGAGATATGACCCGTTAAAAGCTATGTATTAACTTTTAAATAAATCTAGCATAAAAGAAAGGGATGGTAACATGAGCAAAATTTTTAAAAGCCCATCATACTCTGCTCCTGCACCAGAAGCAACAGTAGTTGAGCCAGCAGCTCAAAGGGTAGAAGCGCCAACAGCTGACAACAACATCGCAGAAACAGCAGAGAAAAAGAAAAAACGCTATGGCTTTGCTAAGACTGTTGGTAGCGTAACTGGCGGCGACACATTGGGGGCGTAGCTATGGAGATTACTTATAGCGATGCAAAGAAGCTGCACAGCGCATTGTTTGCCGCAGAGGAATTCTCACGCCACAGGGAAATGTGGCTGCGTATCCAGGCTAAGCAAATACCGTTTTTGGGCGAACTTGGACAGACAGACCAGCTTATTAAAAAGGACCGCGGCATTGTCGATATGACAGCATGGCGGTCTAATTTAATTTTTGCAGGCGGTATGGCAAATGGCAGCGTTCCGCAGACTGTACAATGGTTTGACTTTGATGTAGAAACAGAAGATCAAGTCGCCAAAGAGATTGCGCAGGGCCGCAGGGATACAGTTAGCCTTGCACTTAATCATTCAAACTTTTATTCAGCTGTGCATTACGCATACCAAGAATTGACCTTTGGCCAGTCGCCGGTGGGAACATTCTTTGACCCATCAAGAGGTATTGTGTTTGAAAATTACAGTGTAGGCAGTTATGCTTATGCGCTTAACCAGTTCCGTGATGTAACTGCCTTTGCTGTCAAAAAGAAATTCACCTATAGACAACTTGCACAGAAGTTTGGTATTGAGAAGTGCCCGGATAAAGTTAAAAATGCTCTCAAAGAGAATAAAGGCACAGAAAGCACATTGAATTGTTACTGGCTATTAACACAGAATCCTTCTATCAAGCATGATTCCTTTGGACCAGAAGGCAAAAGATACTTGTCATTGTATTGGGTAGAAGGAGAAAACGATTATATCAGCACTGGCGGGTTTGATGTTATGCCTATTGCTATTGCTCCTTACATTGTAATTCCTAATAGTAATTACAGCATCGGACCTGGTTGGTTTGCGGATAGTGATTGCGCAATGTTGTATGAACAGTTAAAGAATGGCTTTGCAAACATGACAATGCACAGCGAACCGCCGTTGCAAGCTCCAAGTGGTGTAGAAGTTGACTATAGGCCAGGCATGGTCACTGAGCTTGATGGATCTAATTATGGCAAAGTTGAATCACTCTTTAATGTTGCTCCTGCATTCCAAGCTATATTTGAGGTGGCACAGCGTACTGAGAGCAATATCGAAGCTGCTTATAATGTCAACCTGTTTGCTATGCTCGAACAATCTAAGTTTGACGGTCAAGGCAGAACGGCCTTTGAACTTGAGCTTAGGCAACAAGAAAAAATGCAGCTGCTGACTCCAATTGTTACCAGAATCAATCATGAGTTTTTGGGCAAGATTATCGAAGTTGTTTATTCGTACTATGAGCGCAACAATGGTTTTGCTTCTGTACCGCCTGAATATGATGGGATTGACCTGGAAGTAAAATATGTATCGCCGCTGGCTCAGGTACAGAAAATGAGTGGCATGGAAGCGTATGAATATCTGCTGAATATGATCATGCAAGTGTCGCAGCTTAAACCTGAGATTGCAGGAATCTTAGATGCAGAAACATTCATTAGGGAGTTTGGCGACAAGTCAGGCGCACCGCTAAAATTGCTCTTTGATCAGAAAGAGTATGCAGATATTCTGCAGCAGCAAGCACAGGCTGCAGAAGAAGAAAAACAGCTTGCGCAAATTACAACAGCAGCCCCAGCGGTCAATGACTTTGCCGATGCTGCAAGGAATGTTCAAGAAATGGCAACAGATGGTAGTAACCCAGCAGTAGAACAGCTTATGGCAAGCTTGCAGCAGTGAGGTGAGTAAATGTTTGCAGATGATAAGCGCAAGGTAAAAGAATACGAAACATATAAAGCAAAGGCTTTGGCAGAAAAAGATGCCGAGGCCTTTCGTTGGTTATTGAACGATCACAGAGGGCGTTGGTTTCTCTCTAAGCTTGCAGATGAAGGGTTTGTGCATCAACCAACATCAACAACTGATACAAACGCTATCTGTATGCGTGAGGGGCGAAGATCATTGGTTTTAGACCTACATAAGCAAATACGCACTCTAGGTATATCAGAAGAATTGTTGCTTGTCAGAGCTGATGGTGAGCGCAGAACATGGCGCAGCGATATTAAAGAAAGCTTTAGTCGAAAGGAGAAAAGTTAATATGTCAGATGATATTAAGACGAATCACAAGCTAATCTTGCAACTTCATGCAGGAGAGGGGGAAGCTGATCTTGGCAATACGGAAGAACAGCAAGAAGCGCCACCGCCAGAACCGCAGGGTGATAACCCGCCAGCAGAACCGGCAGTAGAACAGAAAGAAGCGGCTGCACCAAAAGAGGAAGAAGCTAAAAAGCCAGATGAGAAGTCAGAAGAAAAGCAGGATGATGAAGTCCCTGTTATTGACGATGAATTTGTAAAAAACAAACTGACAGAGCTTCTGGGTGATGTAAATGACGAGAACATCACAAAAGAATCTATTGAAAAGCTGCAGGCGATTGGCATTACAGATCCTGATATGGCCAGTAGAGCATTGGAATATGCTTGCTCTGCAAGGGCAGAAAGAATAATCACTGATTGCGCAGAGTGCTTGAAACACTTTGGGGCGACAGAAGATAACTTGACGCCAGAGTATACCAAGGCTATGGATGATGCGAGAATTGCTCTAAATGCTATTGACGCAAAAGTCCCTGGGTTTAAAAAAGAAATTGATCAGGCAGCGCTTGGTAGCAATTTAAGAATGGTTTTGGCGTTGCAGAAGCTGCTACCTTTTGTCGGTGATGAAAAAGGCGGTATAAATAGCAACACTGGTGTTGGTGCGCAAAAATCAGAACAAGGTTTTATGGATACTGTATTCGCTGGATATCCTAGCGAAGCAGACCTGAAATAAAAACAAAGAAAAGGAAGGTAAAAAGAATGGCAACTATTGCAGTAAAAAATCCTACAATCAAAGACGTCATTGACGGACAATCCCCTGATGGGAAAACAGTACTTGACTTGGTTAATTTGCTTAGCCAAGAAAACCCTATCTTAGAAGATATGGTAGTTAAGGAGTGTAACCAGAATGACCAGAACAAAGAAATCGTTACAACTTCTTTGCCGCTTATTAAAAAGCGTAAGTACAACGAAGGTGTAAAAAGTTCTAAAGGAACTCGTGCACCGATTACTGATGCAACATCTATCTACACCGCACGATGCGAAGTCGATGTTGACTTGGCAGAACTGAATGGTGGTACTCGTGAATTCTTGATGCGTGAGAATGAAGTGTTCTTGGACGCAATGAGCAAAAGCGTTGCAACTGATTTATTCTATGGAGCTCAGGACCCGGGCAACAATGGACTTGTTGGTCTTGCAGAGCGTTATAGCACTCTGACCCGCAAGAACTCTGATGGTAAGCTGCCGGAAACAGCAGACTATATCATTGATGCTGGCGGTACTGGTAACGACTTGACTTCCGTATGGTTTGTCGTATGGGGTTTAAAAACCTGCTTCACTATTTATCCTAAAGGCAGCAAAGCTGGTTTGGACGTTGAGCCAACAATCATGGGGGATGCTTATGATGAAAACGGTGATCCGTATCCGGCTCATATCACCAAGTACAAACATAAAATTGGTTTGTGTGTAAAAGACTTGCGCAGCGTAGTCCGCATTGCAAACATTGATACTGTTGCACTTGCTGCAGACCCTGACAAAGCTAAATTGATTAAATACTTCATTGATGCTTTTGTTAAGATCAAAAACAAAAATTCTGGTAAGTTAGTTATTTACTGCAATGATGCAGTTTATGCTCACTTGTGGAAAATGGCTATTGATCGTAACAATGTAGAGTTTGAAGTATCCAACGTTGAAGGTAAGCCTGTGGCAACGTTCCAAGGCTATCCGCTCAAGCGTTGTGATGCAATCTTGTCTACAGAAGCACAAGTGGTTTAAGAAGGGAGATAAAAGAATATGTTTGATGTACAAGCAATGAATGCGAATAATGTGGCTTATGCTGCAGGTGCGCTGCCTGATGTAATCGACCTTGGCGCAGACTTCTCTAATGCCATTGACCCGAATTTGAATTATGTGGTGTCTTTGTCTGAACCTGCGGGCGCTGCAGTGACTATCACTGTGAACGCTTCTGCAAAAGAGAATATGAGCAATCCAGTAGTAGTTGCAACTGTTAAGGTGGCAGAAGGCATGAAGTATGGCTTTGCACCGCTTGGAACAATCCCTGCACGTTACCTTGGCGCTACTGCGTCCGGCACGACTACTGGTAATATCGAAGCAGGCTTAGCCTATGGTGTGCGTAGTCCCCTTGGCGTAGGCATGGCGCAGGGGTGATAGTATGCTGACTAAAGTATTTGCCATCTCCACGACACAGGTTAGAAAGAATGGCAAGCCAATAACATTAACAGAAGGTAGTGTTATTGAGCTGGATTCTTCTATTGGGGACACTTATTCTAAGCGAGCCTGTAGAGTTATTGAGCAAAATAAGACTTATTCAGTTCCTGTAGAGGAATATGAAGAAGGTGAGGAAGTAGTCGAACCGAATGTTATTGACCTGGCTACTGCAAATAGAAGTGAGTTATTTGCTTTTGCAGAGGAAAATGGCATTGCGCTTCCGGCAGAGCTTCAAAAGAAGAATGTAGCAACTGAAAAACTCCGTGAAGGTATTTTGAATGCGCTGCGAGGTTAATTATTAGGCGGGTAAAACTACCCGCCTTCTTCTAAATATACAAATCAAATTTGCCTAGTTAGAAGAAGGAGTGATGAAAATGTATTCGATAACGGACCTTGTAAATATGGCTCTTAAACAAATCAAGGTGAGGGAGATAATTTCACTTGATGATGAAACGGTGGAAGCTAAAGGAGCAAAGCAAACTCTGCCTATAGTTTTAGAAACCTTGCTTAATAAGACTGATTGGCGGTTTGCTAAAGTTCGTAGGGTTTTGCCGAAACTGGACAAGGATAGCATCAACAAGGAGTATGCGACCAGAAAGCTTATGCATGAGAATGTCTATTTATATCCTGATGATGTTGTAAGGATCCGTAGCGTAACCAGTGGCAGAAAAGAAAACGTTGAATATGAGCTGCTGTCTGTGAAGCTTCATAACAGAGAAGCTTTTGTACCGGTGCTGGTGTCCAGAGAAGAAAGAATAGAACTTTCTTATACCAGATACTGCGATGAAGTTAATTTATGGCCAGCGATATTTCAACGTGCCTTTGTGCATTACTTTGCTTATAGCATGACGATGCATTCTGCTTTAGGAGATGCGCAGGCTACACAGTTGCAGCTTTATAACATGGCTGTTAAAGAAGCAATGGCATCCAATACCAATGAAGATAAACATAGGCTCAGGCGTGACACTGGACCTCTGAAAGCGAGGGATTGGTAATGGCGTATAGATACTTAACTCCTAACCTGACAGGGGGCGTAGCATCAAAAGATATTCTTGCTCGGGTTGATCTTGAAAAATATGCTACATTTTTAAAGCAATGTAAGAATGGCATTGTTAAACCTTATGGCGGCGTATATAAGCGTAATGGCACTATTTATATTGATGAACTGACCGACCAAGGTAACATTAGACTGTTTGCATTCAAACAGGCTGACGTAGATTATCTGCTGGAGTTTACCGACAAACATTTAACGGTGCGTCAGCAAGGGGGCGTGGTTAGCGAAGTAGACAGTCCGTTTACATCAGATGATTTGCCGAACTTGAAGGTTACTCAGTCTGCAAATACGATGTTTGTTTGTTCCGGCAGACTGCCTATTATGGAAATTCGAAATAATAACGGTACCTTTACAATCGGCAAATTGAAAATCCCTATCCCCCCTTTTGATGAATTACAGGATGGCGTGAATTTTAGTATATCTAATTCGACAGGGGATGCTACCTTATCATCTGACGTTGATTTTTTCGATGCATCTACAGAAGCTTGGGGGGTCAAAATATTACAGCGTGTAGCGACTAAGATAGAAGACGTCACTCTTAGCGGACAGCAAACTCTTGGACCAGTAACATTATATAAGGACGCTCGAATTATTATTAGTGGGGAGTGGTCTGGAAATGTTATTTGGCAATATTCTAGTTGGAGCAGTCAGTTTCAGACTATTGGAACATATACTAGCAATGGTACTATATATTCTCCTGCATCAATCAGTGCTAACTATAGAGCATTAATTACCGTCGCAACCGGACAGGTTGCAGTGAAAATGATAAGTGAAAATTATAGCGGCGGCAGCGGAGGAGAGGGTGACTAATGGTAGAAATACAAGGCACATATTCAGGTCAGAATACGAAAGAATTTTTCGTCGGCGATAGCCTAAATCTCCTCACCAAAGGAACTTGGACAGGAACTATAATACTCCAGCGAAGGGCTAAACTTTCAGAGGAGTTTGTAGATTACAGAAAATATTATTCTACCGATGATTTTAACGTCAATGAAAGCTTTACAGAAGATGGTGATGGGCATTATTACCGTTTGGCTTTAGATATCAGCAGCGGTTCGGCAACGGTTAGGATCACAAATTATGGCTATACAAATGAAGGGATTGCCTACATTAAAGAAGTAGTTGATTCAAAAAACGCCATAGTGGAAATACAGAAAAGCTTTGCGACAGATGCAATAGCAGAAGGGTATTATATTAGTTTGTTCTCAGCCGTAAATGGCTATCCAAAATGCGCAGATTTCTTTCAGGATAGATTGGTATTGGCAAATATAAACAGTAAGCCTAATGGTATTTGGTTTAGCAAGAGCGGTGATTACACCAATTTTGATGAAGTAATAAAAGACGGGACATTGACTGATGACAGTGCTATAAATACAAGTGTTGTCGCCCGGAATGATTATAATATCAAGAATATTATTGCAGCAAAAGACTTGTGCGTATTTACCGGCGACGATGAAAGAATCGTTAGCGATGGTGCGACGGTAACACCTACAAGTATTAATATACGCAGACAGTCTTCGTGGGGTAGCACTGATAAGCATGTTCCGTTTGTAGCAGATAATCGGGTTCTTTATATACAGAGCAATAATAAATTCTTGCGTGACTTTGGTTATACATATGAAACAGACGGCTATACCGGCAACGAATTAACGCTGTTCGTCCATGACATTATTGATTCTGAGGTCAAAGATTATTCATATGCAAAGTATCCTGAGAACCTTATTTACTTTGTGCTGGATAGTGGAAAGATGATTTGCCTGACTTACCTGGTCAATGAGAAGGTTTTTGCATGGAGCGAGTTTGTAACGGATGGTAAGATAAAACAAGTTGAAACTATCTCTGAAAATGGTGATGATGTTATTTATATTGTCGTAAGCCGTGATGGTAAAAGGTACCTTGAAAAACTTGCTTTTGATATGCTGTCAAGCAGACCTATTGATTATGTAATGTTAGACTGCAGTACAATATTTACAGATAGTGATGGACAAGGAATTAAAATACCAAGGCTGGCGAACAAGTTGGTTTGGGTGGTTACAAGCGGCGATATGTTGAACGTAAAACCGCAGACGGCAGACGCAGAAGGGAATATCGCTATTGAGCCGACTGAAAGCGGGGTATATGGAAAGATTATTGTCGGACTTCCTTATGAATTTGTTTTGGAGTTGCCGGCAGTACATGTCACGACCAAAGGGCGGGGTAGTTCTATCGGGACTATTAAATCAGTTACCTCTGTGACAATGGAACTTCGAGAGAGCTATTATGGTGATGTTTATGCAAGGGAAGGTCTGCGTCCGAATCCTATTTTCAGTACAGTTAGGAGGCAGCTAAGCGCATTGACACCTGAACTTCAAGTGGAACTTTATACTGGACTGGTTGAAGTACCTATATCTTCTGATTCCAATACAGAAGGCGGCATAGTGATAAAACATGACGAGCCGTATCCGTTTAAGCTACTTTCCATTGCAAGGGATGTTGATATGTCGTGATCGAGTTAAAAGACTACAGCGAAGAAATGCTGGAAGATGTGCGGTACATTTTTCATAATCTTAGGTTAGACGATCAGAGGATGTTTGCTGATTCTCCTGACGTGGAAGAAAACATAAGGCTGCACATAGAAAAAAGCTGTGAAATGAAAATAGTATATATAAATGATAAGCCAGTATGCCTTTTCGGGGTAACAGAAAGATACCCTGTTTTAAAATGGCGATACATGGCTTTTCATTTTGGTACAGATGAAGTTGACCGGCACAAAAAGAGTTTTGTAAAAATAGGCCGAGCGGTTATCGAAGGATGGCTGAATAAATACGGAAATTTATATATGGCGGCCTACAGTTATTACAAAAAGTCTTTTGTTATGGCAAAAGCGTTCGGATTTAAGTTTAAATTCAATGTTCATGAGATTTATATATTTACAAAGGAAAAACCACAGGCATAAATAACCTGTGGCAAGCGAAATGATTATTGAGAATATAAGCTGTCGAACAAAGAAGTAAAACACGCCATAGGCGAAATATGAAGATAATAAAAGGGGTGATGATATGTCAGCAGTAATGGCTGTAATGCAAGGGGTAATGACGTTTGCCCAGGGGAACCAGCAGGCATCGCAGATGAAAGCACAGGCTCAGCAAGCCGAGTATCAGGCACAGGCAGAGAGGGCCAATGCCCAGATCGCAGAACGAAACAGAGAAGTAGCGGGAGCTAATGCTGCCGAGGAGTTGCGGGGCGCACGCAACAGGAAAGATTTAGTTGCCGGGCAAAATACAGCGGCTCTAGCCAGTGCTGGGCTTGAAAGTGACAGCGGTCTGGGGGCGGCTCTTGACAGAGCGAACATAGGTAGCTTTGAACAACAGACAGAGAAAATCCGGCAGAATTTATTTACAAGTGACCTTGACCTGCGGCAGGAAGTTGCTAACCGCAATCAGGCTGCAGCTGCTGCCGACGCTACGGCGAAGAACTTGCGAAGGGCTGCGAAAAATGCAAAACGTATGGCAATGCTCGGAGGAGTACTTACTACTGCGAGCGGATTACTGGGTGGCGGTGGCAAGGCAAGTAAGGGAGCTTCAAGCGGCGGGGCACAATCTTATGGCTTAGGCCCGAATGGCTATCAATGGGGAGCCAACAATCATATTGGATTCCAGACAGTCAGCAAGAATTATAAAACTGTTTATGGAAATAGTTTTTAGTATGAGGTGTTTATATGGCTAATTTAACAATAAAAAACAATTCATATGAGCCAATAGCTCTGCGGCAACAGCAGTCAAAAGTAGGGTACAACGGTGCACAAATTGTTGACCAAAGCGGATTTTACGGGCAGATGAGCAAAACCGCGGGAGCGGCGCTAAAGGTAATACAGGACAGAGAAGAATCGGACGAAATAGAAAGGGTTTTAAGGGCTCACAATGAATTTACCAAACGTGTTGCTGACATAAAACTTGGCATAGAAACAAATATGCAGGGAAGTAACGCCAAAAACGCAGCAGCTTTATACGAGGAGCAGGTAGAGGCGGCAAGAAAAGATGTTTACGCCAACTCGGGATTAAAGTATAAAGCTGGCGAAAATATGTTTAACCGCAATGCTTTTGCGACAATTACTAGGGGAGCTGCATGGGCTCGAGAATGGGAAAATAACCAGGTCACAGAAGCCAGAAAGGTTACATACGGACTTGCGTTAGACGAGAACATAAATAATGTTATTGCTGGTACGATGAGCCCTGAAGAAGCTTACGAATTTTCAAAAATACAAGGTAAGCACCTTTTTGCCAATCTTCCGGCAGAACAAAGAGCGGTGATAGACAAAGCTCGAGCGGATAAATTTGCGAATACTCTGGTTACAGCAGCCATAGAAAGAAATGACTATGAATCTGCCTACGCAGTATTTGATTACCTTAAAAACGATATGACTTCGGAAACTAGAGCTAAGCTTGATGCTGCTATCTACACTAATCAGGAATATAGCGAAAATAAATCATTGGCCACAGCTTTAGCAGATAGTGGCATTACTGACCCCGAAGAACAAAAGGCGTTCCTTGTCAACTACTTCAAGGGCAATGGACATGCTACTGGCGCGGGCGACTTTGAATCTTTTGTTTCAGCCATATCCGGGCAAGAGAGCGGTGGAAACTATGATGCCGTAAACGGTCGGACTGGCGCAAGTGGGAAGTATCAAATAATGCCAGGCAACTGGCCAAACTGGTCAGCAGAAGCTGGTCTACCATCTGATGCACCAATGACCCCAGAGAATCAAGAGAAAGTAGCGAGGTTTAAACTCAAGCAGTATTATGACAAATACGGAGCGAGAGGGGCGGCCATAGCTTGGTACGCTGGAGAGGGCGGACTTAGTTATAGTGAAGCTGCATTGAACAGGAAGCAAGGCAATGGAGATGAACCGTCAATAAATGAATATGCAGATAGCATATTAGGCAGGATGGGGACTGGCGAAAGTGGTGGAGCACAAAAGCATGGCGCAAGTGGGCTAAGCGCCATTAGAGCGGATAAGATTATATCTATGGCATCTTCAATAAGGGCCGATAGAGAACACCAGCAAAAAGCTCAGGCAGATGCCGCATTTAGTTCTACAGTTGATACGCTTTACAATATGTACAAAAGTGGCGTTTCTTATGAAGATGCACTTGGCCAAATTAAAACAATGGTCGGTGCAGATTATAAGCTGGGCAAGAACTTTGAAACGGCTGCTAAATTCTTCTGGGGTGACGAAGCAAAGAGCGGTGGTGCTGGCGGAAAAGCGTCAGCGACAACGGTTTTGAGAATAAATGATATGTTGGGCAGGGGTGATTTTGAAACAAGAGAAGAATACCTTACTTTTGCAAAAGAAGAAGGTGGCTTTGACCAAGATCAAATTTATAAAGCACAGAAAACATATGATGAATATTTAACTAAGGGTGGGATGTTTGCGTTTGATTGGGATAAAGGAATAAAGCCACAAGTTGTGGGTGGAATAAAAGAAAGCCGCGCGCAAGAGAATGCTTGGCTTGGCGCGAAACCAAAGCTTCAAGAATGGGTGATTGAAACTGCTAATAAAACAGGGACTGTTCCGCCTATGTATGAAGTTGTTGAAAAAGGCATGGAAATAATAACTAAAAAACCAGTTGGGTTTATGGAAACAAGAGGGACATGGTTCAACAGTACGGAACTCGTTGAACTAAGCGAAGCCGACTATAGACGTAGTGGTATTGTAAGCGTCCAGAAAGTAACGGATATTTATGGGAACGAAGCTGATGATTTATTTGAAGTAAAGCTTGCTAATAACAAAACACAAATAGTAAATGCCGCGAAATTATATACAATGACGAGGTGAAACAATGGACGAGACACGTAGGAGAGAGCTAAAAACAAAATTCGAAGCTGCATATATACCAGAAGCTTATTCGTCTGTAGCCCATAAAAATACTTACACGGACAAAGCATTTCAGTTTATGGATGAGCAAGCAGTAAAAGACAGGGAATGGAAAGATGCAAAAGCATTTTATAATGGCTCTGTTAATCTTTTAGAACGGGCAATTGTAGGATCTTTGACAATAGCTAGGGATTATAACATCGCCACAAGACAAAAACAAGATCCTAATTACCAGCCCATGCAAGAGGGTGTGGCAATATTAGATGACATATTACAGTCAGATCATCTGCAACCATATGCTGTTAAAGGTGATAGCACAGCTGAACAATATCGTTTAGACTTAATGCAGGGGGCGGGACAATTAGCCGTGCAAGCAGGTGCCGCTGTTTTGACTGGTCCTGTTGGTAGCAGAGCATTAATTGGTGCCCAGATTGCAGGTAATCAGTATCTGGATTTGAGAGCAGAAGGTGTAGATGTTGAAAGGGCAACTGGAGCAAGTATTGCTAATGCTATTATGCAAGCTCCGTTTGAGCGCTGGTCGCTAAATAAGATTTTAAAAGGTGTTCCAGCAAATAGTGGGCTTAAAAAGAAACTTTTGCAAATCGGCGAGAGTGCATTAACAGAAGGGTTAACCGAATTTGCCCAACAATATCCAGAAGAAATTACCAATTTAATTGCAAGGAATGAAGGCAAAACAGCACGAGAAATCGCAGCTGAATTCGATACCAACGCAGGCGAGTACACAAAGAATGCACTCTATGCAGCTTCGATAGGCGCTATTTTAGGTGGTGGTGCTTCGTCAATTCGAGTTGCCTTGGATAGAAACATTCATAAAACGCAGTTAGAAACACTTGATGATAGAATTGATGCTGTTTCCCAAAGTGGTGTAGAATCAGATTTTGCGGCAAGCATAATCAATGCAAATACAGGCAATGCAACTGTTTCAATTGATGGTGAGGTTCTTTATCAGTATGCGCAAACACAGAACATAAATGAGCTTGCAGCTGAACTGGGCATAGAGGCAGGAGATATTCAAAAGGCGGCAGCGGATGGACTTGATGTAGAAATACTACAAGGTAACTTTGAGGTTACAGCTGGTAAACGTCATGACTTTTACGAAGCTGTGCGAGATACAGTTGCCTTTGAGAGTGGTGGCACTACAGTAAATAGCGCAAAGATGCAAAGCGAGATTCGAAAACAAAGCCAAAAACTTGAAGCGTCAAACCAGGAATTTGAAGTACGGAAAGATGAAATGTTAGGGCAACTGCTGGGCGCTGGATTAAATAAGTCAGAGGCAATAAGCACAATGGCGTTTCTTGAAAGCACTGCCAGAACATATAACCCTGTTGATCCAACTCAGTATTTCAGAGATCATCCGCTGGAAGTAAAGAGAGTTGTTAGTACACCGAAAGGCAGATACTTACAGAACAAAAGTGCTAGTGAGAAGCTGATTGAGGATGAAAACAGCTTTTCTAGTATTGTTGATGAATATGTTTCTGGAGAAATAAGCGACACAAAAACTTACAACGTAATGACTACACCGCTTGCACTAGAACTTGCAGGCGGTAAAATTTTGCCTGTAACTATTGATGGCAGCAAAATAAAACATATATTTGATGGACATTCTGACGGTATGACACCAGAACTGTTGAAACAAATTCCTCGTGCAATGGCCGATCCAATGATGATATTGGATTCTTATGCCGGTCGTAAGATTGTAGTGCTTGATTTAAAGGATAAGCAGGGGTCTACTATTATTGTTCCTTTAGAACTTGACGTAGAACGTAGTTGGTATAAAGTTAATGCGATTGCGAGTGCTTATGGTAAAGGTGGAGAAAGTGGTACAGATTATAACTGGTTTATAGAACATAATCTAAAAAAAGGTAGAGTATCATATGTAAATAAAGAAAAGACTGCCAAGTGGCTACCTTCTCCTAGCAGCGATTCCGCTAGCAGAATAACCGACCTTGACAGTCTTCTTAATAATAGTATACCAGATGAAAATGCGCTACGCAAGAGACGTGAAGAAATGCAGGGATACTACCAGACCGCTTTTCACGGAAGCCCACATAAATTTGAAAAGTTTGATTTGGGTGCTGTTGGTGCGGGAACCGGCATACAAGCCCATGGATGGGGATTGTATTTTGCTTTCAGCAAAAATACCGCTAAGCGGTACAGGGATAGATTGAAGGGAAGTACCGACGAAGGTTCTCTGTTTGAAGTTGATATCCCTGAAAATGATGTATTACTTGATGAAGGAAAAGCTATTGAAAAACAACCGCCTAAAGTGCGTGCGATTATCGAAACTGAATTAGAAAGAATTGGCGGTAGCGCGTCTAATGGAAAAAGTTTTTATAAAGAAATAATATTTGAAATGCAAAGGATGGGAGCAGAAAACCCTGCCAGAGCAGCATCTGAACATTTAAATAAATTAGGCATAAAAGGCATTAAATATGTTGGAATGGTAGACGGAGAATCATATGTTATTTTTGACGATCAGGCAATAAAGATAATCAACAGTTACAATCAGAAAGTCAACAACGATAAAAAAGGCTCTATAGATTGGGATGCAGAAGGCAAAGCAATTATAACCCTACTTGAAGGATCTGACCCAAGCACAGTAATTCATGAAGCAATCGGTCATTACTTTGCAGAAAATCTCATGAAATACAGTGAGCTTCCTACAGCTACAGAACAGATGCGCAAAGATCGGCAGATCATGCTTGAGTATGCAGAGATAACCGAGAGCGAGTGGAACGAACTTAACAAGCCACATTTTCAACTTACCGAAGCCCAGATGGAAAGGAAAACAGCAGTGCATGAGCGCTGGGCAACGGCGGCAGAGCAATATATGATGCTGGGCAAAGCACCAAGTCCAGAATTGCGCGGGGCAATGAAGCGCTTTAAAGATTGGCTTTTAAACATCTATAAGACGGTTGATGAATTTGTTAAAAACCATAAATACGCAGTGGCGATTACTCCAGAGGTAAAGGCAGTATTTGACAGAATGCTTGCAAGCAGAGATGCTATAGAATCAATGGAACGAGTTGATGCTTATTTTGCAAAGCTTCCTGATGTTATTACTGACAATATGAGCGAAGCGTCTAAGAAACGACTGCAAGACGTGATACTAAAAGCGCATGATAAGGCTGTTTCTTTGCTAACAAAAGAAAGTCTTGCTAACTTTACTGGTGAAAGAAAGCAGAAAATCGAAGAATACCGGGCAGAGGTTTTACCTGGAGTTAGGGAAGATTTAAGCCGGCAGCCGCTATACATGGCAGAACAAATGCTAGTCGAAGATTTTTCAAAACATAAGACTGGTAAAGCAGTTGGCAGGTATTACAATTCTTTGATTGCTAGAACACTGGACATTGAGGCAAAGCCGCTTACAGAAGCAGAAACACTTGAGGTAATGCAATTTGATACTATTGCAGAATTCAATGGATTCAAGAGCGGCGATGAGCTGGCGCAGGCATTATTAAGTGAACCATCTCTGAATCAGGCTGTAACAGAAAAAGCAAATGTGCTTGTTAATGAGCGATTCCCAGATATAATGGCTGAAAGAAAATCTGCAGAAGAAGCAGCAAGGGAAGCTTTATACAACGATGACAGTGGCCTTGTAATTGGCGTAGAGTACCAAATAATTGAAGATGCAGCTGCTGGTATTATGGAACATCAAAGAAGCACAGAAGCGATGTTGTCACTCGCAAGAGCGAGAAGACAGCAGGCAAAAGCTGCGGCTAAAGCAGAGCTTGCCGGCATGAAGATGCAAGATGCAATTAATGTTCGCCGGTATATGGCCGCTGAACGGAAGGCGTTTGCTAAGTCTATTGAATATGCTGCGAAAAAAGATTTTCCAAAAGCTGCAGAGTACAAAAGGCAGCAGGCATTAAATAATGCATTGGTGCAAGAAAGCGCAGCTTTGAAAGCAAAACATGATAGCTGGAAACGTTATATCATGAGGCAGTTGAAAGCAAAAAAAGAAACATGGGGAACAGATCAGCACTTTAACCAAGCCGGAGCGTTGTTTGCCCGGATGGGCTTGCCGAAGCGAGGTTATAACGCAGAAACACGAATGCAAACTCTGGCAGAGTATGTAGCTGAAATTAATACAGAAAGGGACGGCAATGCGGGAATTGCTTCTTGGCTTCTTGATGAATCTGTTGATCTCACCAATCCCTTAAAAGCGCTGAATCCTGCCCAGTTTGAAGATGTTATTGATGCACTGAAAAATATTAAAGCTATTGGAAGATATGAAAATCAGGCCAGGATAGCGGATAGAGAAGAAACGCTTGCAGATTTAAAATCTAAAGTTTTAGATGCTACAAGTAAAATGAAAACCCGCTGGGAAGGTGGCCCTAATTCAAGCAACAAGACTTCTGCCATTACAGATTACTTTATTGAAATGACCAGTGCAGACAACTTCTTTGAAGAAGCTGACGGTTGGACACAAGGGACATTTAGCGAAGTGTTTGCCGACGGCGTTCAAGCAGCGGCGAACAAAGAAAGCAGATACATTTTTGAATATGAAAAAGCAATGTCTGATGCCATTTTGGAATTGGCGCCGACAAGGCAGGAGCGCAACGCCTTAGCAAGAGAATCATGGAATGAAGAATTGCAGGCCAATGTAACAAGATATAACTTGATTAAGATGCTTGCATACATGGGTACAGAAAGCAGTAGGAATAAGCTTTGTTCTACTGATGATACAAGTACATACAAGGAATTTTTCAGTAATTCTTCTTTGTGGGTGGAAGGTGATGCCCAGCAGACTAGGGATAACTTAATTGAATTTTTAGGCCGGACGCTTACAGAAGCAGAGATCAAATACACTCAAAAACTTGTCGATGCAAGCGGTAAAGCGTGGGATGAACTTGTTGAGGTTGAGCGAAGAACGAAAGGTTTTGCCCCACAAAAAGAAGAAGCCACACCAATACTATTAACGCTTGTAAGCGGCAAGAAGGTAGCTTTTGCTGGTGGGTACTTACCATTAGTAAGATATTCTGATTCAGGTAGCAAGCCAATGTCTACGAACATTGTTACGCCTACAGATGGCTTTGTTCCGACAAATAATATTCGGACAATGAGCACAGTAGCAGGTTCAACAAAATCTCGTGACAATAGTGTTTATCCGCTCGATTTGCGCCCTGGTGCTGAAAGTTGGAATATCCGTGAAACTATCCACGATGTAGCTTTCAGGGAAACCATTGACACATACAGGAAGTTGCTGTCTGACAGCGAGGTTTATTCACAGCTCAAGCGCAAATTCGGCGTCAAGAGATTCAAAGTTTTATTGCAGTATGTAGAGAATGCAGCAAGGACAAATGACGGAGCAACAGAGGATATTACATCAACATTAAAGATTGTTAATTTGATGCGCCGCAAGTTGACCAGCACTGTTATTCTAGGTAACCTAAAAATCTTGTCGCAGAATTATGGCAATCCAATGTTATATGGCAACAATGTAGAGGGCTTCGGGCACTCTGATGTTATTGGTGCATATGCGAAATTCTATAAAAATATCAATAGACAAGGTTGGTGGAGAGAGCAAACAGAATTTGCTTATCAAAAGTCAGCATGGATGCGCGAAAGGTCACAAAGCCCTGACTATACTCTTACGGTGCTTCGAGAGGAACAAGGGCAGAAGGAAGGTTTTGCAAAGTTTGTAAATGACGTAAGTGTAGAGGCTATGGTTTTCACTGATAATATGACGGCTTTGCCGGTTTGGATTGAGGCCTATCATAAGAAAATTAATTCAGGAGCCAGCGAAGATGTTGCAGTAAGATATGCTGATACTGTAGTTCGCAGAGGATTAGGAGCAACACGCCGTTATGATGTTGCGCCGGTTATGCGTGGCGGTCCGTGGGCAAAACTCTTTACAATGTTCCAAAGCTTTGCGAATGCACGTTATAACGAGGCTAGGCGAGAAGTTGGTATTGCACAGAGCCTATGGAGTAAGGGAGATAAGGAGAAAGCATTCAAGCGAGCACTCTCATACCTTATTGCAAAATACTTTGCGTTCACATTGATAAGCACAGCATTAGCCTTTGAAGATCCATTTGAAGAAGATGATAGAGATGGATACTTGAATTGGTTTAAAGAACTTCTTACTTATCCGACTACAATGCTTGGCCCTGTAGGTGGAGCTGCAAGTGCAATGATTTCGACAATGACAGGTATGTCAATGTATGGATACAGGCTCACACCAATTCAAAGCGTTCCGGAACAGGTACTTAGAATGGGTAGCAAGGTAAGATCAGTTGCAGAGGGCAAAGCTGATTCGGAAGAACTTATTGAACCAGCTGCAGGGCTTCTTGGACTTTATTTTGAAGTACCAAACCAGGTTAATAAGATAGTCTTTAATGCCTATGATATTTTACATAACGACATGACCCCGCGCCTGAGTGATGTTATAAGGCGTCGTCCAAAGAAAGAGCGTGGCGAATAAAAATAACCCCCTCGAAATTGAGGGGGTTAAAAACTATCAACAACTAATCCGCAAGGGACGAAGATTCATTTGGAATGAATACCCCATGTTGGATAAATCATTGAGGGTTTATTCTTCTTGTAGGGGATCTTCTCCATATTCGTTTGGACCAATAATGCCCTGTTTGAATAATAGATACAACAAAAATAAAATGTAAACCAATGAAATTTTTGCTGAAATAAACATCGCTACTGTCCATTTACCACTTCGCCCAATATCGTGGAAGCGTCTATTTATGTTAGCATATAAAAACCAAACTCCGCCCCACAGAACAGCTATTAATGGTATATAGAAAAAGAAATTTATTTTATCATATGTATGAGTGCTGATAGGTTCATAAAAAAACCAAATAACAGCTAAAACAACAATGTACGCGGCGGCAGCTCTCAGGGCAAACTGCTTTCTGTTTATACGACCTGAAAAAGAAAAATATTTCTGGTAGATGTTTCTCACAACAAACCTTCCTTCTTAGCAATATTATAAAGCAGGCAATAAGACTAATTAATGTTTGTGGTATGTTCCTTTACTTCTGTCCCAGTGACCGCCATTAGAATCAGTCCTACCGGGATGTGCGAAAACTGTAGCTGTTAAAGATAAAACAAATGTAAAAATTAAAAGTAAAGCGGTTACTTTTTTCATAGACAACACTTCTTTCATATGAACATTATGCCTGCTTTTCACAATTATATCACAAATAAACACAATGCAAAATACTTTTTAAAGCAAAGGAGTGACAAAATGAGCGTAACCACAAGAGCAACAAAGGTAAGCTATGAGTACAAACAAGGGACAGCATATTCATTGCCGTTTGAGTATCAATCCCCCAGCGATGTAAAGGCTAGTTACATCGACAGCGTTGGCAGCGAGGTGAGCCTTGATTACAATGCCGATTATACTGTTAGTGGCAGTACTGTAAAAGTAACAGCAGTGTTACCGGATGGCGTAACAATTACGTTTGCAAGACGAACAGAAATAACCCAGCAAACGGAATTGCCACCACAGACAATTACTAAGGCTATTGAAACTGCTATCGATCGGAATACATTGTGCATTCAAGAGCTGGATACAATTACTACAGATCTCGGCGAAAAACTCGAATCAGACATTACACAGATGGCGGGGAAGGTTGATACAGCATTAAGCGAGGTTGAAGGTATAACTTCTGCTGCAGTTGATGAAATGAATGGCATTAAAGATGAAACACTGGAGATAGCACAAAACGTCAATGTGTTTGTACCGAGTGTGACGGAAAATATTCTTTCTTGGACAAATAAAGCTGGGCTTCCTAATCCTGACCCAGTGAATATTAAAGGCGAACAAGGGAAACACGGTACAGATGGTGCCAACGGCAAAGATGGTGCAGCTGCTACAGTCGCAATAGGAACCGTAACAACAGGAGAGCCGGGAACTACAGCAAGCGTGACCAACGTCGGAACAGATACCGCAGCCGTGCTTGATATAACAATACCCAGAGGTGACAAAGGCACAGACGGCACAGGAGCAGGTGATGTAGTCGCTGCTGCCGATAACACTTTTACAGCCACAAATACCTTTAATGGAGTTTTAAAAACAAAATCTGATATGCAGGCAGTCGGCGCATTGCCAACAGTCTTACAACGAGGGGACTCAAATATTCAGACCTATACCCTTAATAACGGTTTGAACCGAAGTGTAGT